>JAEEGL014876742.1_pt1 | contig 11338 bp, 11 predicted proteins | sample 9134231 | NCBI WGS metagenome assembly JAEEGL01 (sample SAMN16246548, study PRJNA631951) | gut metagenome | biome: gut microbiome; feature: rumen; material: fiber-attached | host: Bos | place: Iran: Karaj | collected 2018-10
GGAAGGATACCTAGCTCGGTATCTGTAATCTCATCACGTTTGAGGTTAAGGTTTGGGATGGCGGCATTCAGGTCTGAAATCGCTTCCGTGATTTCACCCTCTTCAACCTTGCAAAGGTCAGCGTCCCCTGTATAGGTATGATAAAAGGTGCCGATGGCTGTGCCGTTTTCACGCTTTGTAAAGAAGAAAACCCTTCCAGCGCTGCCAGAAACCCCAAGTGCGTACTCATTAACAATATCAGTCCTGTTAGTTACAAGGTTTATCGCTTTGCACCAACCGATCTTTGAAAAAAGCTTTTTAGGAGGGGTTAGGTTTTGAAACCAAGCTCCAGCGGCGTTTACTACCGTTCTGGCATGACAAAGGGAAGTGGCCGAAGCATCAAACAATTCAAAACCATCTGCGGTACGTTTAATTTCTGAAACAGCAGTGTCCTCTAAAATCTTGGCTCCTTCTTCTTTAGCTTTTTCCTGAATAAAAGCGGTAAAAACTTTGTCACTGGGCATTACAGCATCATACCAAAGAAATGCACCGTGAGGAGCGTTCCCTTTTATAATTGGAAATTGCTCATCAACAAAAGCGGCGGAAACTATCTTTCCACAGTTCATCGGAGTTTTAGATACTAGAAAACGAAGAAAGGAGTAGAGTTTTAAGGCACACCACATCGGGATAGCACTCTTTAAGCCGAAACGTGAAAGCGGCATAACACATGGAAGTGGCAAGACTAAATCTGGTGCCATCTTTAAGAGTTCTGCTTGAGCGTGAGCAGATTCAAGAACTCGGCTAAAGTCTAAGTGTTGTAAGTAACGAAGACCTCCGTGAATAATTCTTAAACTGTTATTAGATGTCGCTCTGCAGCATTTGCCTTTTTCAAGAACAATGCATGAAAAACCGTTCTTTGAAGCTTCTAGTGCAACCCCAAGCCCTGAGATGCCTCCACCTATAATTGCGATGTCGTATGTATCCATACTGGGGAGTATCTAACATCTGAAATATAGTATCAAGTCTAGGTAGACTAAGAACGAAAAGTCCTAGTTATAAGGATAAAAAATCGCACTTATTGCAAATGCAGGCTATCGTTTAAGGCTTGTAAGATAGCCTTAAATTGCTGCACGGAGTATTGGCTGGTGGTTCTAAATCTAGAATCTGGCATCTCGAGGTAGAGGACACCGACTTTCCTACTTCCACCAAACACACTGGCAATAAATCCAACGTAGCCCATATCATCAGCAACACCTGTTTTTATGATTGGACTGTTACAGGAATAGGCCATGATGATCGGTGACGATTCGCGCTTCAGTTCATCTTGATACGGAAGCGGCTTGCAATTTAGAAGCCTTGTGTTACCGATCTTTACCCGTGGCATTAAAAGATTGGTTCTTTGGTCAAGCGTGTAAATACAACCGCCTGTAAAACCTATCTGTGGGATAATCTCTTTAACGAGGGTTAATAAATCATTTCTATTAACCTTTTTCCCAAAACCACTGTAAAGGCTAATTAGAAGCTCTTTACTTTGTCCAGAACAGAAACGGATCCATTGATTGCGCTGCATAGGATCCATTTGTTCTAGGGTAATAATGTGGTTCTCAGGATTGAAGTCATCGAATGTACCAAACATCTCTGGATAGCTATCGATGTATCCCGCACAGTTGACGTGTACACGTTGTTGAATTAAACCAACTCCGTTTGCACCGAGGATGTTATTAATCTTAACTTTTACCTCTTCCCAAGTTTCCTTAGCATTTAGATAGTGAGCAGGGTCGTTAGCTATGGCAATTTTATCACTGAGATCGCAGATCCTACGAAGGCTATTACCTGTCTTATAAAAGCCTTCTGTGTCGTCACCGAGTGCATAGCAAATATCACCGTTTAAACCCCAATCCCTTATAAGGCTAAGAGCTAAAAGTTGTGGTGTAAAACCCAAAGCATCAAAGAATTCTTGATCTATCTCTTGTAAAGAAACTTTTTTCCCTACAATTCTGGAGTAAGTTTTGGGATAGTTCCAAGCGATTAGGTTTTCACCGAGAGAACGTAATATTTGAACTAAAAATCCGTAGTCTGATTCGATGTCCTGTTTCTCTGAAATTGCCTCTGCAGCAGAGGCACTGACAAAAGCGTGTTGCAGAGCGGCAACTTGGTTTTCGCTCATATTTTCAAAGCTATGAACGTTTTTATCTAGATTTGGATTTTTTATGATTGCTTTAAGTCTTTCAACTCCAGCTGTGTAGAATAAATTAATCGGATTAATTTCACTTTCTAATGTGTTCCTGTGTTCTTCAATCAGAACTTGTAAGCAGTGCAGGAACAACCCCATATCTGTTTTTATTTTAACTAGTAATGAGTCAACGGTGTGAATGTTTTCTGGATTATCAAGTTCTTGACGTAGCTCGTCCAGAAGCTTGTGGTTAATAGGAAGCCAGTTTCTAAGGACGTGTTCTTTTGCCCTTTCCAATCTGAACGATGAATCAAGTTCCTTTGTATTTTTTGATGAAGTTGCCTCTTGCATCTTTAGTCCTCATTTTACGCTGGGATAAAAACATCCATTGGAGCTTCATTTTCTTTAACTTTTACACCGATAATTTTCCGAATTGGAAATTTGTCTTTCAAAAGATCTGCTGTTACCTTGGGGATAATCATACGTTGCCCAAGAACAGAGATGCTTTCTTCTAACTTAAAGGCGAGGTTGATAGGATCGCCTAGAAGTGAGAAGTGTGAATTCGCCTGATTCATCTCTCTCAGGGCTGCACCTGATGCTAAAACAACAGTGCAATCGAGTTTCCCTGCATAGTTTGTAGTTACAAGGTTACGAATCTTTTGACCAGCATTTGCCGCATTTAGTGCGAGGGCGCGTGGGTCAGTTCCGATCCACATTGCTATGATGCTGCGTTCAACAACTTTGTCGATTGAACCGTCCATCGCCTCGATTGTGTCTGTGACGTTTTTACGCCACGATTCAATATCATCATTTTCAAGCTTGTTAAAATTCATCAAGCTACAAACCATAACAGTTACAAAGACGCGCTGCAGCTCTGCTGTCATAGAACGTTTGGCTGTTGCTGTGTCACCAAGATCATCTTGGGCATTTAAGAAAACTTTTATCTTTGTAGAACCGATGTCAATTACATCACCAGAATTTAAATCTCTAAATGAAACAACACGCTCGCCGTTTAAGAAAGTACCGTTACGACTTGAAAGGTCAGCAATAACAACACCGTGAATTGTTGCGGTAAAACAGGCATGGATGCGTGAAACAGATGGATCGTTAATGAATAGTTCATTCTCTTCATCACGGCCGACTGCAACAGTTTGACCGTCTGAAAGTGTAACAGTACGTTCTTCTTCACCTGGTGTTTGAATCTTTAACTTTGCAAGTACGTTAGATGTCATACTTCCCCTCTATAAAAGCTCCATCGTAGAAGTTTTCGACATATCTGTATTATTACTTTAGGTCAGGTGGCAAAAATTCCTATTTAAAACAATGTTGTAAAATCTCTATTTTTAATAACAGTTACACTGTGATAGGTTAGGGGTATGAGAAAAATCCCTTTTATTTATGCAACGTTAGCGTCTTTAGTTATTGCTTTGGCTTGGTACTATCCGAGTACTGACCTTTGTGCAGCTCTTGGTTGGGTTGCAACTTTTTTGTTTTGCATATTCTTTATGAGGAAGGATGCGGGTTATCTTAGTGCCTTATATGCAGGTACTTTAACGCATCTTCTAGGATTTTATTGGTTAGTTGGAACGATAAAAGATTTTGGTGGTTATAGCCTTTTCCCTGCACTTCTTATTTTCTTTCTTTATGCCGTTACGGCAGGAATTCAATTTGTATTAGTTTTGTTTATCTATAAAAGGTTACCAGAGATATTTAGTAAACTTGGAATTGCGGTTGCGGTTTCTTGGTGTGTTGTGGAGTTCTTATTTATCAGAATTTTCCCATGGTACATGGGACATACGCAGATTGAATTCCCCCTTGAGGCATCTTTAGCGGCGTTTGGCGGAGTCTCTTTAATCTCTTTTGAAATGTTTTTCTGTACTGAATGTATCATTAAAGCTATTAAGGAGAAGAGATGGAAAATAATTCTCCTTCCTATATTAGTAATGCTGATACCAAGTACTTATTCGCTTATTAATGTATTCAAATGCTTGGATCTTGAACAAACTGGTAGCTCTCAAAGTGTGGCTGTTGTTCAAGCAAATATCAGTATGCAGGATAAGCATGACCAAAAATCTTTTTCTATTAATACAGAAAGATATCTTGATTTGACGAAGAATATTACAAGACCAGAGAAGGGAAACGTCTTAGTGATCTGGCCAGAATCTGTCCTAATGCAATTTGTTTACGACAATCTAAGAAATGCAGTACTTGATCCAAAACTTCCATATTTACAAAACGGTGATGCGATGTTGCTCGGTGCACTTTCAAGTGATGGTATACATCGTTATAACAGTGCCTTTGGGATTTATCCCGATGGGATAATGCCGCCACCGTATCATAAACAAATACTAATGCCGTTTGGTGAATATATGCCGTTTATGGAAACGTTCCCATGGTTGGCTAAGATGAATCCGATGGCAGCTAATGGTTTTACGGCGGGAGATAATGTTTCTGTGTTTGAATATCCGATGCAAAAACGAAATAGTGATGGATCAAAGGAAGAAGGAGAAGATTATTCCTTAAAAGTGAGTCCACTAATCTGTTATGAGGATTTAATCCCAGAGCTTTCAAGAAAAAGTGTTAAGGCTGGAGCTGATCTTTTAGTTTCACTTTCAAATGATGCTTGGTTTGGTGATACAGTAGCTTCTGCGCAGCATCATATGATCGCTTCATTTAGAGCGGTTGAGACTGGGAGATATTTAATCCGTTCAACTAATACAGGGCTTACTGCGGTTGTTAGTCCAATAGGAGAAACAATTGCAAAACTTCCGCCTTATAGTGATGGGGTATTAGAAACGGCAATTTCTCCAAGTTATCAAAAAACTACATATACAAAGATTGGTGACACTCCCCACAAAATCCTTGCTTGGTTGATTGTGCTACTTACCTTAATTAGGATTAAGAAGGTTCGAAAGGATTAGTCCTCTGAATCATCTTTTCCAAAAATTAGCGCTTCAGGATTTCTGTCGAATGAATCGCTCAAGTTATTAAGGCTGTTGGCTGTTTGTTTTAACTCTTCAAGGGTAGTTTGAAGATCATAGTAAAGGTTTGATCCTTCTTGAAAACCATCTAAAGTTTTATTGGTGTTTTGTTTAATACTTGATACGGCACTTCCGATCTGCTTAGAAGAATCTGAAACATTTTTAATAGCAACCTTTAATTCTTTTAATAGGGTTGGAAGATCTTCATTAAGCTTTGTCACAGCTCCATTGGCGTTTTTGGTTAATTCATTAAGTGATTCTAAAGTTGATGTAACCTTTGGTGAAGTGACTAGCGCTTCAATTCCTTGCATGGCTTTTTGAATATTTAGTATGAGCTCACTTAGTGGAATACGCTTGAACGCCTTCTTTAAACGATCCAAAGCAGAGCTTGAGGTTGGAAATTCGCGTAGCTCTGAGTTTTTGCCAACATAACGAATCGGATCGTCGGGATAGAAATCAAGCTCAACATAAAGCTGTGATGTAACGATGCTGTCCATTGCAAGGCTGGCCTTTACACCACGTTGGATTAGTTTGTCGATAATCTCAAGGGCGCGGGCTTCACTTTTGCCTCCGTTATCATAACGAAGGTTATTAACTTTTTCTGTTGAGAGTTCGAATTCGACAGGAAGCATTGGCTCTCCGCCTGATTCCATAAAGCGAAGCATAATGTCTGTTACAGTACCAATCTGCGCACCACGAAAACGGACAGGAGATCCGACAGAAAGCCCTTTAACGGATCCTTCAAAGTAGGCGATAAAGTGCAGACTCTTATCAAAAAATTTTCCGCTGCCAAGTACAGCTAGTGCTGCGATAAAGATCGCAATACCGCCAATAACAAAAGCTCCGATTGCTGTGGTTCTGATTGGTTTACTCATAGCCGCTATCATAGATAAATATTATGATGAGTGTCCACTATTTAAGATTAATCCAATGTCCCGTAGGGACATAACAAGCGACTGAAAGGAGCGTTACTAGGATGGTCAACTGAGGAACGACAATGGAATAGGATGTCCCGTAGGGACATGTTAAGTGAGCCGAAGGCGAACGTTACTAGGATGGGGTGACCGAAGGGAACCCCATTATGCGTTACATCCCCCCATCCGCGCCCCGTAGGGGCGCAATAATGAGTGAGTGTCCACTATTAAGATCCAAGCTTTTGTGTTAGAAGGCAGTTATATCTTTTGTTTGGAGGAGTGATGAAACGTAATTTAACTATTTTATTTGCGATTTTTTGTTTAACGGCGTGCGGAATGGATGCAGGGTATAGCTGCAAGATTGATAGTGTTAGACCGGTATCGGTCTTTGCACACGGCGTGACCTTAAAGAAGGTTAATGGTCAAGAGATTAGTTCTTGGAGCCGCGGTGCGATGGCGCTCCCAGGAAAAAATACAATGGAGCTTACGATTAATCCTGGAAATTATCACAGTATGGCTGATGACAAAGAGGTTTATATTCTCGAAGCAGACCTCGAAGAGGGGAAGGATTACATCGTAACAAGCCAGCTAGGTAGTAGTGCTACCTGCGCCTATGCAAAGGATGAAACTACAGGACAGCCTGATTTTTCAAAATCGTACGGTTGCGCAACTAGGAGATAAAAGCTTATTAGTGGCGTTCATTGGTGATCTGATAGCAGGTTGCTGGTAGCTGTAAGCAGGTTGCGGGAGACTGTACTGCGGTTAGCAGGGAGCGGCGCTAGGATGGCATCAGAGAGTGGTACTTTTGAAAAAACCCCGTAGGGGTTATCCAAAGCGACCGAAGGGAGCGGCGCCAGGATGGCATCAGAGAGTGGTGCTTTTGTAAAAACCCCGTAGGGGTTATCCAAAGCGACCGAAGGGAGCGGCGCTAGGATGGCATCAGAGAGTGGTACTTTTGTAAAAACCCCGTAGGGGTTATCCAAAGGGAGCGATAGCGACCGGCGCTAGGATGGGGTAGACAAGTGGAGACCGCATTAGCGGTCGTAGCGTAGGATACCCCATTATATGAGGCGCCCCACCCCATCAGCACCCCGTTAGGGGGGCCACAAAATGTTAGAAGCTAAGGCGGTACGGTGTGCATCAAATACCACGTTAGCTAACAAAAGGAGATCAATATGGAAAATTGTGCTTTTAAGACAGGTGACCGCGTAAAACGTAAAGTATATTCAGGTGCTTACGGCATCGTTAAGGATGTTCGTGAGGAAACAGTCGGCTCAACTGGTGATACCCGCGAAAAGGCTATCATCGTTAAAGTTCTTTGGGATAACGGAACTTTATCCTACTTTGATCCATCAGCTTTAGAAGCCGCCAAATAATCAGAGCTCTTCCAACGCCTGCGATAATGTATAAAGCCTAGAGGTCGTACCGAGCTGTTCAACGGCTTGGTAGATCTCTTTGACCAACATACGATCATCAATTTTAGCTTGCATACGCATCTTTGAGATCGTGAGTTCAAAGTTCTCACGGCCACCAGAGAATTGATGTATCAAATCAAGTCTCATACCGTTCATCTCGGTTGAAAAATGCACCTCTCCAGCGGTTTCTTCGGTTCTATCCCAAAGAGATGTGGTTTCTTCACGAAGGAGTGCCGGTATACGACACGCAAAATCATAAGCTTCTTTATTGAAAGATGCCTGCTGAGAGTCGTGAAAAGTCATATAGGCTTCTTCGACTTGACGATAAATCGCCTTTGCAATATCGCCTTCGCTAAGAACGCGGCAGCTACGGTCTGATAGCTGGGTACGTTTATAGGGATCTGTTAACTCACTGTGGTGCCAGCCGTGAGGTCTAAGTTCTACTGTATATTCTGGTGCGGAAAGTGGTGCCAGCATAAAACCACGACCAAGGAAATCGCTCTTTACAGGGGTGGATTTACGCATCGCCAAAACACCTGATGGAACTGGCAGGGTGTAGACCTCTTCCCATGTGTTTTGTGGTTTCTTAAAACGAGCATTGCGGTCAAGAGGCGCGCCGCCCTTACGCCAATCCTCTGGATTTGTGCGATCCAACAGGTTTTGAATTTTTTCAATTAGTAGCTCCTGCTGGCTTTTTTGAGAATTTAAGTCAATTTCTTCAGTTTTTTTGCCTGCCATTGCATAACCCCTCAAAATCGTTAGATATTTTTATCTAACGGCATAACAACCAATAATTCGTTCTTTGTTATGCATAATTCAATTTTAAGTGTGATTTAGGGTACGGTCAAGGAGATTAAAGGGTTGTTTAAGGTTTGTGTTTTTGAGGACTTGTTTGAGCTAAGTACTCAATTATGGCATAATTGCGCTCGTATTTTTTACCTGCAAGTGGCGGGATTAGAGCAAAGGGATTCATATGAAAGCAAACGATATTAGAAAAGGCATGGTGCTTCTTTATAACAATCAACCTTATAGGGTTATGTCATTTATGCATAATACTCCTGGAAAAGGTGGAGCTTTGGTTCAAACCAAGATGCGTAACTTATTAAACGGAACTCAAACCGAAGTTCGTTTCAATTCAACAGCTGATGTCGAAAGAGCTGATGTTTCAACTTTTGGTGCAACATATCTTTACAATGATGTTGATGGTTACCACTTCATGAATACCGATACCTATGAAGATACCATCTTAAGCGAAGAGGTGATGGGTGATAGCAAATATTACCTTCACGATGAGATGGCTGTAACAATCACAGTTTTTGGTGAACAACCGATCGGTGTTGAACTTCCATCATCTGTTATTCTAACCGTTACAGAAACAGAGCCTGAATTGAAAGGTGCAACCCAAACCAATTCATATAAGCCTGCAAAAACAGATACCGGTTTAGCATTAGGTGTTCCTCCATTCATCAAAGAAGGCGAGAAGATCGTCGTCAATACTGATGATGGTACCTATATTGGAAGGGCTAACGCCTAGGACTCGTTGTCGCACCGTCTCGGTGCGACTTACCAAGTAACAAAGTAAAATAAAAGCTACAAAGGACAAAAGATAAAAGCATCGTCATATATCCTTTGATGCCACAAAAAAAATGAAACTTGATAAGCTCGACTCGAGGAAGGGTACGGTTTATTCCAGCCCTCGTTCTTCTTTGAATTTGGCGTATTCTTTAACGATCACTTCGTACGCTTCTTCTGGTGTATCAACGATATGAATCATATCGAAGTCCTCTGGACTGACTAACTCTCTTCCATAAACTTCTGTTTTGACCCAATCGATTAAACCGTTCCAGAACTTGCTATTCAATAAAATAACTGGTCTAAACGGAATGTGTCCCACCTGAATTAATTGCCAGGTAAAAAACAGCTCAAGCAAAGTCCCGATACCACCAGGAGTACATACAACAGCGTGAGAAAGTCGCATAAATTCATCAAGCCTTGAAGAGAAACGATAGTGACGTTTCTTAATGTCAACGTGATCGTTTAGACGCTCTTCCCACTGAAGTTTAATCCCAATACCAAATGAAAGCGACTTTGTTCTGTTTTCTTGACGTCCAAGCTGCGCACCCTTATTGGCAGCTTCCATAAGTCCAGGGCCACCACCACTAAGAACATCTATCCCATCATGCCCTAACAACTTTGCTAATTCAAAAACTTGATTGTATTGTTCAGTGTTCTCTTTGATTCTTGCACTACCAAAAATACAGACACGAAAATAACGTGGGTCATCAAGCTCTTTTAACTCTTGGTCAATCGAGATAACACGGCTGATTAATTGATGCAGCCTTTCATCAAGGTGTTTGCGGCGTTGCTTGCGAAGTTCTTTATTGTCCAACGCCTCCTGAACCTTTTGTTTTAACTCTTCATTCATATCTTTATTACCTAAATAAAATGTTATTTTCTCTATAATTATATTTTATACCTAGCAGTCAGATTAAGCTTGATATATTTCTATGACAAGGGATAAATGTTAGTTTTGCCTAGTTAATAGGGAAATTTATTATGTCAGAAACACTTCTTTACTTCATTTGGTTTCTCGTGCCGGCGGTATTTTTTCTAATGGCACTCTGGTCAGGGCTGGAAAAGATAAGCAAATCGTCCAGACCTCAAGATCCGAAACTACTCTTTAAACAGGGGCTTTTTACCCTGCTGTGTGTGGTACTCGCTATATTGATTGATCACTATTTATTACGACAGGAGTTAGCGGATATGATTCCTGAATGGCTTCCGCTCCTGATTATTGAACTTTTCCTTTTGCCGCTTATCCTTTGGATTATGGCACTACTTATCGGCGGTTCAAAGGAGATAGAGATCACAAAAGCTCCAAATGTGTCAAAACGGAGGTATCACTAGTGCGAATTGCTGGGATTGATGAAGTTGGAAGGGGGCCGCTTGCAGGACCAGTGGTTGTCGCTGCAGTAGTGTTTGAAGAAGGCTACGAAAATCCAGAAATTAAAGATTCTAAGAAACTTTCTGCCAAAAAACGCGAAAAACTAGTCTCATGTATTCAAAGTGACGCTTTGGAGTGGGCAATTGTCGCAATTGGACCAGAAGAGATTGATGCCATAAACATCCGTGCTGCAACACGTTTAGCCATGTCGAGGGCAGCTGCAAGGGTTCAGGCAGATTTATTGTTGATTGATGGTAATATGAGCATTGATAGTGACATTCCACAGCGAACTGTAGTTGGAGGAGATGCACTTCATGTCGAAATTTCAGCAGCTTCAATCATCGCCAAGGTCTTCAGAGACGACCTTATGGCTAAGTTTGGAAAAATCTATCCCGGTTACGGCTTCGAAAAACACGCAGGATATGGGACAAAAGCCCACCTCGAAGCCATCAGAACACTCGGACCGTGCCCGCTCCACCGCCGTACCTATAAAGGGGTTAGCGAATATTGTTAGTAACATTGCTGCGGTATTGGGATTTTTACCAGCATCAACGGCACAACGTAAAAACCGCTACACAGATAGACGTGGTAAAAAAAATAGGGTGGGACGAGTTGGTGAAGATCTAGCGATAAAGTTTCTAAAACGAGCAGGTTATTATGTTTGGAAAAGAAATTGTGTCGTAGGCGGTGGAGAAATAGATATTATTGCTATGAGGGATCACACCTTAGTGTTTGTTGAGGTAAAAACAAGAGCTAACGCTTCTAAGTATGATCCTCTTTATGCTGTAGATGATGATAAAGTTAAACAGTTAACTAAACTCGCAGATACCTTTATCGAAGAACATGAACCGTATCTTAAACGGATTCGGGTTAAAGATTACAGATTTGACATTATTGGTATTACCTTAAAAGGAAGGTATTTGTGTAGAAAA
>JAEEGL011096139.1_pt1 | contig 11337 bp, 4 predicted proteins | sample 9134231 | NCBI WGS metagenome assembly JAEEGL01 (sample SAMN16246548, study PRJNA631951) | gut metagenome | biome: gut microbiome; feature: rumen; material: fiber-attached | host: Bos | place: Iran: Karaj | collected 2018-10
TTAATAAGTTCACCAAATGTAGTTGGTTTAGTGTCTTCGACCATTTGTATTGTAAACTTAGTTCCAAATTCTGGAATACCTAAAGTACCTGTATTACACATTATTTGTTCTTTAGTTACACCTAGAACTTCTGGTCCACTAAAGATACTCATAGTATCTTTATCATCAAGTGGAACAGCTGCTACATCTGTCTTAGTCATATCTTTAATCATACGAAGTTGTGTTGGATCTGAGTGACCTAAGATGTCTAGTTTTAATACATCGTCTTCAATTTTATGATAATCAAAGTGAGTAGTTCTCCATGCAGAAGTAGGATCGTCTGCAGGGAATTGATATGGAGTAAAATCATATACTTCCATATAGTCAGGTATAACTACTATACCACCTGGATGTTGTCCAGTAGTTCTTTTAACACCTGTACATCCATAAGATAATCTTTCTACTTCTAATGATCTTTTTTCTATATTATGATCTTCAAAATAACCTTTAACATAACCAAATGCTGTTTTATCAGCGACAGTACCTATTGTACCTGCTCTGTAAACATTATCTACTCCAAATAATACTTTAGTATATTCATGAATAGCTGCTTGGTTTAAATCTGAGAAGTTAAGATCTATATCTGGAACTTTATCTGCATTAAATCCAAGGAATGTTGCAAATGGTATATCTTGACCATCTTTAAACATATTAGTTCCACAATTTGGACATTTCTTATCTGGTAAATCAAATCCAGATTTATATTTAGCTCCTAGTACTTCGCCATCTTCTTCAAATATACTTAATTTACATTTAGGACATCTGTAATGAGCTGCTAAAGGATTAACTTCAGTTATACCCATCATAGTAGCTACAAATGATGAACCTACAGATCCTCTTGAACCTACTAAGAATCCATCATCATTAGACTTTTTAACAAGTCTTTGAGCAATTAAGTATATTGGATCAAATCCAGCACCTATTACACCACCAAGACTCTTCTTTAAAGTCTTTTCTAATGCTTTATCATCTTCAAATTCCTGTGTCTCTTTTAAATAGTTTCTAACAACATTTTTAACTTCTTCAGAACCTTTTAATATTAATTTATGTAATTCTTCAAAAGATTTAACTTCTAAATCTTTTTCATCTATTCCATCTTTCTTTAAGAAGTATTCAATACTAGTTTTAACTATATCACCATATAATTCTAGGCCTAATCTTTCTTCGATTAGATATGGAAGTGGATCTCCATACATTTCATTTGCTTTATTATAAACTAATTCTGTTACTACTTTAGGACAATCTAAATATTCACCATCATCACCTTTTACTCTTGGAGAGAATGGTACTCCACCTGTTTGAATAATTACATCAAATACTTCAGTCATATCTAAGATTTTATTTGGATTATCCACAATAATTTCTTTAGCTAATTCTTTATCTAAGAAACTAAAGTCTTCGAACATTTCAGTTGTTGTTCTAAAGTGTTGTGATGGAACAATAGAACCATTTCTTGTTAGTGGATGTCTTCCTCTTCCTGGAACATTTTGATTAACTATTATTTCTCTATAAATTTTATCTTCTTTCTTTAGATGATGTACGTCTCCTGTTGCTACTATTAATTTACCAGTATCTTTAGTAACTCTTATTATCTTTTCTATATTCTGAATTAAAGCTGCTTCATTTTCAAAAGTACCTGGTACTAAATGAGCATATACATCAAGTGGTTGAACTTCTACATAATCATAAAAATCTATTATATTTGCTAGTTCTTCATCTGATTTAGTAGATGCTGAAGTAAATACTTCAGATAAATAACAACCAGAACCTATAAGAAGACCTTCTCTTAGTTTTTCTAGTTCACTTCTAAGAATTCTTGGAACTTTATATAAGTATTTAGTATTAGCAAAAGATACTATTTTAAATAAGTTTTTAAGGCCTTCTCTTGTTAAAGTTAATATATTTACATGGTGAGTATTACCATATTTATATATTTCATCTTTAGATACTAAATTATTTAAATCAGATACTTTTTTAAAGTTTTGATCAAGTAACTTTTTAATCATTTTATGGAATACTAACGCAGTAGCCTCAGCATCGTAATTACCTCTATGGTGTCCTTCTTCATCAAAGTCTACACCATATCTTTTAGTAATAGCAGATAAACTATGTCTAGCTTCTGCTCTATCCATTGTTCTTGATAATTCTAATGTATCTATTACTGGGTTAGTAAATTCACCCATATTATATTTTTTAAATGCCATAGCAATAAATGAAGTATCGAACTTAGCATTATGAGCAACCATTGGAGCATTACCTGTCCACTCCATAAACTTCTTAACAGCTTCTTCTTCATTTGGTTTACCTTTTAACATATCATCTGTTATATGAGTTAAGTCTACTATTTTTTCAGGTAATTTTCTTCCTGGATTAACAAGTTCATCATATGTTTCTATGATTACTCCATCTTTAATCTTAGCAGCACCTATTTCAATAATAGAATCTTTACCACCAGCATTAAATCCTGTTGTTTCTAAGTCGAATACAACAAATGTAGTGCCTTCTAAAGGTTCATCTGATGGTCTTATAACAATATCTACATTATCATCAACCATTACTAGTTCACAGCCATATATAACTTTAAATGGTTCTTCTCCTTCAGGCAAATCTTTATTCATTCCTCTAACTAAATTAAATGCATTAGGGAATGCTTGTACACCATCATGATCAGTAACTGCTATACCTCTATGTCCCCATTTTTTAGCTTGTTTAATTATATCTTCAATAGATGATACACCGTCCATTTGAGACATAATTGAGTGAGTATGTAGTTCTACTCTTTTTTCAGGATAATCATCTACTATTTCTACATCTTTAGATGGTATTTCTACCATGTTATAAGCACTAAGTACATAGTCTCTTGAATATTCATCAAACTTAACATTACCAGATAATCTATACCATTTACCTTCTTTTATTTTAGAAGCTACTTCTTCATAATCTTCTTTATCTCTAAAAAATATTTTAGAATATAGACTATCTGTATAATCAGTTAATTTTAAAGTAATTATTTTAAATGCAGTTTTAGGAGACTCAAATAAATCTATACCAAATACTTTAGCTTCTACCATAACATCTTCCTTATCAGAATATAATTCTTTTAAAGGTGTTATCTTACCTACTATATTAGTTCCAAGTATTGCATCGCATTCTTTAGATGCTTTAGCAGACTTAAGTGGTCCTTTTTTCTTTTCTTCTTTTGTTTCTTCTTTTTTAACAGTAATACTTTTTTCATCTAGTTTAATATCAGTATTATCAATAGATGTTTTATTGTTTAAATAAACATCTAATTTTATATTGAATCCTATTTGTTTATATTTATTTTCTATGTCTTCTAATTTAGATTTAATAGTATTCTCTTGTGATTTATTATCTACTTCTATTAACAATCCATCTGTAGTAGATGATATTTTTTTATCTACAAATAATTGAAGTACTGCTTTAGATAAGCCAATACTACTTATAACATATAAATAATAATCATTTATTAATAGATCATTTTCTTTAGTAGGACAAATAGTATAAGTAACAGATTTTAATTCAGGAAAACCTTTACTAATATTTTTATCCATTTGTTTTAAGATATCCACAGGTAAATAATTATCTGTTTCAATAATAAAATTCCAATTAAGTTTATCTTTTGATGATTTTATTTTTAATATTTTTGCACGAGAAAAAGAATCATAATATTCTTGATTCAAATTAATTTTATCTAAAAATAATTTAAGTTTATTATCCATATATCATCATTCTTTCACTATCTTTTATTATAACAATTATTTTTTTATTATCAAATAAAAAAAGAGGGAAAAATTAATTATTTCCCTCTTTATTTTCTTCTTTTGTTTCTTCTTTTGTTTCTTCTTTTTTTGCAGGTTCTTTTTTAGATGCATATTTCTTAGCTAATATAATTAAACCTACTGAAACCACTATTAGAATTACTCCTAGAATAGGTCTAAATACTATCCATGCTATAGCAATAACTATTAAAGAAATAGCAAGTCCTATAAATGATGAAACAGCTCCGATAGCACCATTAACAATCTTTCCTAGGAATGGAATATATCCAATTAAAGTAGTTATTGGACTAAGTACCATAGACATACCAATACATACTATAATTGTTCCAAGTATTCTCATTAACCATTTACTAAATTTATTAGCAGATTCAATATTGTTAATTAATTCAGTTGATGTCTTTTCACCTTTTTCTAATTTAAGAATTGTAGAATTCTTTTTAGTAGTATAAGAACCAATTTTTGATCCTGTTTGTTTACCTAAAACTGAAACAGTATCATATTCACCATATTCAAAATAAATTCTTATATCTCCTACTTCTGGATTATCTACATCTTTTGAATTAGTAATATATTTACCATTTACATAGTATCCTTCTGGAAGAGCAACACCTGGTTCTAGATTTAATAAATTTTTGTCAGCTGATAATCTATCTTTAAATCCATCTGATAAATCAAATGCTCCTACTGATAAACTATCTACCAAATAACTTTCAGATTCATATGGCATATATGTAGGATTAGTATGATCAGCTGATTTTTTGAAATCAGACGAATCAACAATCTTATCAGTCCATTCTTTAGAATATGTATAAGTAGTATTTTCATCTTTTGTTTCTGAAGTTTCAATCCATTCATACATTTCTACTGTTCTTTTAAATATTGGTGCTTGTACACTAATACCAAAAGTACTATCTACTAAATATGTATCTCCATATTTAAGTTTTCCTGAAGTAGCTACTAACTTACCTTCATTTTCTTTGTTTACTTCTGAAGAAGAAACATCTTTAATATTCTCTCTTAATTCTTTAACATCTTTGATGTTAACAACATTCTTCTTTTCATTATTCCAAAGAAGCATACAACCAAATACTATGATTACTATACCTAATGGAATAGATGCAAAAGAATTTCCCACTTTTCCAAAGAAACCTTGTTTCTTGTTTTTGACAGTATATGTATCTGCCATAAATTATCACCTCTATTTACATATTAACACTTTATTTTACAATTTAAAAGTAAAACTTTTGAAAAGTTTACAATATTAAATTATTATATTCTTCTTCATTAATAATAGTTATTCCAAGTTCTTTAGCTTTATCATATTTTGAGCCTGGATTATCACCTACTAAAACATAATCTGTTTTCTTAGTAACAGAACCTGTTACGTTAGCTCCTAAAGATTCTAATTCATCTTTATAGACATCTCTCGGTTTAGATAATGTACCAGTTATAACAAATGTTTTACCAGATACTTTTGATTTAGTATTTATTTCTTTTCCTAGATATTTAATATTAACTCCTAAATCTATTAAAGAATTAATTATAGAAATATTCTTTTCATCATTAAAGTAATCTACTATACTTTTTGCTATTACGTCTCCTACATCATTTATGTTTTTTAGTTCATCATAATTAGCATTTCTTAGATTATCTAAAGTACTATAATGCATAGATAAAATCTTAGCAGTCTTTTTACCAACATATCTAATACCTAATGCAAATAATAATCTTTCTAAAGAATTAGATTTACTTTCTTCGATAGAATCAAGTAAGTTAGTAATACTTTTTTCTCCAAAGCCTTCTAAAGACATTAATTCTTTTTTATACTTATCTAAATGATATAGATCTACTACATTCTTTATAAATCCTTCATTATAGAAGTCTTCTACTATTCTTTCACCAAGACCATCTATATTCATAGCATCTCTACTAACGAAATGTTCTATAGATTCAATATGTCTTGCATCACAATGTGGATTTACGCAGTAATGATTAGCATCTTTCTTAACAAGAGTAGATCCACATATTGGACAATTATCTATCATCTTAGTTTCAGGCAAATTATTTTCTCTTCTATCTAGGACTACTTCTACTACTTCAGGAATAACGTCTCCTGCTTTTCTAATAGAAATAATATCTCCTACTCTTATATCTTTTGATACTATATAATCATAGTTATGTAAAGTTGCTTTAGATACTAATGATCCATCTACGTGTACTGGATTAAATATAGCATTAGGAGTTATTTTACCAGTTCTACCTACTGTATATTTTATTTCATTTAAAGTAGTTAATACTTGTACTGCAGGAAATTTATAAGCTATACCCCATCTTGGTACTCTTGCTGTAAATCCTAATACTTTTTCATCTTCTAAACTATCTACTTTAAGTACAACACCATCTATAGCAAATGGAAGAGATTCTCTTTTTTTACCTAAATCATTTATATAATTAAGTATATCTTTTGTATTTTTTGCATATCCATTTAATTTAATATTAGTTACAAAACCTAATTCTTTTAAAAACTCCATTGTTTCTTTTTGAGTTTTAATATTATAATCTTCTGGATTTGGAATAAAGTATGCCATAAAATCTAGATCCCTAGTAGCAGTTATTTTACTATCTAATTGTCTTACTGATCCAGCAGCAGCATTTCTAGGATTAGCAAATAGTTTTATTCCTTCTTGTTCATTCTTTCTATTTAATCTTTCAAAGGATAATTTACTCATGTAAATTTCTCCTCTTACTTCTATATCTATTTCTTTTGTTAATCTAAGTGGAACTGATTTAATAGTTTTAACATTTAAAGTAATATCTTCTCCTGTTACACCATCACCTCTAGTAGCAGCTCTAACTAGTACACCTTTTTCATAAATAAGTGAACCAGATAGTCCATCCATTTTAGGTTCTAGAGTATAACAAGCATTTGGTATTTGTTTTCTTATTCTTTCATCAAAGTCTTCTATTTCTTCTTCATTAAATATATCATCAAAAGAAAGCATAGGAGTCTTATGAGTTACCTTTTTAAAACTATCTATTGCTTCTCCTCCAACTCTATTAGTAGGACTATCTTCTCTTTTAAGTTCTGGATATTCTTTTTCTAATGCAAGTAATTCCATGTATATATCATCATATTCTTGGTCTGTAATAGTTGGATTATCTAATACATAATATTCATAACTTGCTTTATTAATCTTTTTTATTAATTCATCTATCCTGTTTTTAATCTTATCCATAATGTTACCTCTATATATATTTTACCATAAAAAAACTTAGATTTTAATCTAAGTTTTATACTAATTTCTTAACTTTTTCAGATTGTACTTTTTTATCCATATAGTTTAATAATTGTTCTCTTATTTCTGGGTTTTCAACACCAAATTCTATACCTGCAATTATCATACCTATTTTACTTCCACAATCTAAATATTGACCATCAAAGTTACATGCATAAAAATCTTGTAAATCCATTAATTTCTTCATAGCATCAGTTAATTGGAATTCTCCACCAGCACCTCTACCTAGACTTTCAATTATTTCAAATATCTTTGAGTCAAGAATATATCTTCCAACTCCTGCAAAATTACTTGGTGCTTCTTCTACTTTTGGTTTTTCCACAATAGTTTTAATCTTACCAGTTTCTTTATCTGCATATTCTATAATACCATATTTATATACATCTTTTGGATCTACTTCAGTTACACCAATTATATTTGAATTAGTTTTATCATATAATTCAATTAATTGCCCTAAAACTGGTTTACTAACAGGATATTTCATTAAATCATCACCATACATAACTGCAAATGGTTCACTTTTAATTATTTCTTTCGCTTGATATACTGCTTTAGCAGATCCTTCAGGAGTACCTTGTCTAATAGTAATAAATTTAGCTTTTTTAGATAATTCTTTTAAACTCTTTAAGATATCATCTTTACCCTTTTCTTTAAGTGTTAGTTCCAATCCAGGATTAACATCAAAATGATCTGATAAAGCTCCTTTAGTAGGACTAGAAACAAATATAATGTTTTCTATTCCAGATTCAATTGCTTCTTCTACAATGTACTGAATAGTAGGCTTATCGACTATTGGAAACATTTCCTTTGGTATTTCTTTTGTAGCTGGTAGAAATCTTGTACCAAGACCACCAACAGGTATTACAACACTTTTTACTTTACTCATAATCTTTATCCACTTTCTTTATTGATTTATGATTTTTCAATAATTTTTTAACACCATCTTTTGAGAATGAAATAGTTGCTATAGGACCTTCAATACTTATTACAACACCAAGACCATATTTGTCGTGCATAATAGTATCTCCAGGTTTTAAATCTATATCACTTTCAACATTATTATCATTCTTGTCATGTGTTGACTTAATTATACCATCTTTCTTAATACTGTCAATAAGGTCATCTCCCATCTCCGCGATAAACCTGCTTGGCACATTAGAATCTACTTTACCATAAATAAGTCTACTTCTTGCATTTATAATATATAATTTCTTTTTAGCTCTAGTAATAGCTACATAAGCAAGTCTTCTTTCTTCTTCTAGTTCATCTAAACTTTCCATAGAGTTTATATGTGGAAATAATCCTTCTTCAACTCCTACTATAAATACATAATCAAATTCAAGACCTTTAACAGAGTGTATAGTCATTAATGATACTTTATCATCATTTGATTCACTCTTTTGATCATTTACATCGCTAACAAGAGATAATTCATCTAAGAAATCTGATAGAGATACTATTCCATCATTTTCTTCAACTGACTTAGTAATAGATTTAAATTCTTCTAAGTTTTCTAAGCGAATATCAGCTTCTAAAGTCTTTTCATTTTCTAAGTCTTCTTTAATACCAGATTTATTTAATACTAAGTCTATAAAGTCTGTTAAAGACATAGTTTCTTTTGCTTTAATTAAGTCTTCTATTATATTTTTAAATGCCAATTCCTTACCAGATGAAATACTTTCAAATAAAGGTTTATTAGAATTAGAAGCTTCTAATTCTAGGTTCTCTATAGATTTTAAACCTATACCTCTTTTAGGATAATTAATTATTCTTAAAAGGGAGACATCATCTTTAGGATTATTAATTAGTTTTAAATATGCTACTAAATCTTTTATTTCTTTTCTTGAATAGAATGCAAATGATCCAACTACTCTATAAGAAATATTATTTCTAAGGAATGCATCTTCAACATTTCTACTTTGTGCATTAGCTCTATAAAGTATACATATTTCCTTTGGAGATACTCCATCATCTAATAATTTTTTAACTTCTTTAATTACATAATTAGATTCATCCACTTCATCAAAGGCTCTATAGTAAACTATATTTTCTCCTTCATCATTAGATGTCCATAAGTCTTTTTCTTTTCTTAGTTTATTATTTACTATAACTCTATTAGCAGCCTCTAATATCTTTTTAGTAGATCTATAGTTTTCATCTAGAACTACCATTTTAGAGTTTGGATAATCTTTCTCAAAGTTAAGAATATTTTTGTAATCTGCACCTCTCCAAGTAAATATTGCTTGGTCTGCATCTCCTACTACAGTTATATTCTTATATTTAGCACTAATCATCTTAGATAAGATATATTGAGGTCTATTAGTATCCTGATACTCATCTATAAATATATATTTATATTGTTCTTGGTATTTAGCTAATATATCTTTATTTTCATCAAATAATTTAATTGGTAATATAAGTAAATCATCAAAGTCTACTACAGATGATCTTCTTAGATTCTTTTCATATTCTGTATATACTTTTTCTGCTATTTCATCGAAATCAGTATAAACAAATTTATGATATTCTTCTGGAGATACCATTTCATTTTTATTACTTGATATTATATTTCTAATAGCTTTAGGATTGAATTTAGTAGTGTCTAAATCAAAATTCTTCATTATCTTTTTAACAAGTGTTAATGAATCATCAGCATCCAAAACATTAAAGTTTTTATCTAATCCTAATCTATCATAATTCTCTTTTAATAGTTTTAAACCAAATGAATGGAAAGTAGATATTTGAAGTCTAAAAGCTTCTCTACCTATTAAGTCATATATTCTTTCTTTCATTTCTTTAGCAGCTTTATTAGTAAATGTAATAGCAAGAATATTTACTGGACTAATATCTCTTTGATCTAATAAAAAAGCTATCTTAGTAGTTAATACTCTTGTTTTACCAGAACCTGCGCCTGCTAGTATTAGCATAGGCCCATCTAGTTCTTTTACAGCCTCTAATTGTTTGTTATTTAAGTTTTCTAATGTTCCCATGTTAATCACCAATAATATTTTAACAAAAAATCAAAATCATTTAAACAAATATATAGAAATAAAAAATATTTTATGTTATTATTTATTTAGAGGAGCATTTATTATACATAAATGTCTACCTTTTAATTGGGTTGATACTTATGCTATATGCTTAAGTGTCATTTTTTTATTTCTACTAGAATAAGAAGCAGAAGAAATAAAATTACGGATACGAAGAAGAGAATTCTACATATGTATACTCTTTTCTTCATAGTATTCACCTCCCTTCTAGAATAGAGGTAGACACTTAAAGCACTAAAATGCTCCATTTATTTTATTCTCTGTAAAATAAAAAAGTCCCTTAGGACTTTTTTTATTTATTTAAATAATTAATTGCATCTAACGCAGCGATAGTTCCATCTGCACATGCTATAGTTATTTGAGCATATTTTTTAGTTCTTGAATCACCTGCTACAAATACACCAGGTACTTTAGTAGTAGTATCTTCAGAAACTATATATCCTCTTTTATCTAATTCTAGTTTACCATTTACAAATTTACTTTGTGGAACTAGACCAATGTTAAGAAATACTCCATCTAGTTTTAATGTTTCCTCTTTACCATCTACTTCTACTTTTAAACCTGTTAATGTATCATCTTCATATAAATATTCTTTAACAGAACTATTATATTTAATATCTACATTTTTACATTTTTCTAGTTTATTAGCTAGATCTTGTTCACAAGTTAATTTATCTAAATTTTGTAAAATAGTTACATGATTTGCTATGTTAGACATAGAATATGCATTTATGCAAGCAGAATTACCTCCACCTACTATAGCAATATTTTTACCCTTATAGAATGGTCCATCACATGCTACGCAAAAATGTATACCATGACCAATTAGTTCTTCTTCATTTGGAAGACCAAGTGTTCTATAAGAAGAACCACTTGCGATAATAATTGTTTTAGTTTTATAAGTATTATCTTCTGTTATTACTTCTTTTATATCACCATCAACATTTATATCGATTACTTCTTCTATTTCAAAGTCTACTCCTAGTTCATCTACTTGATCAAACATAATACTTGTTAAATCAGAACCAGATATAGCTTTAAAACCAGGATAATTTTCTATTAGAGGTGTAGAAGAAGCAGTTCCTCCTACAGTTTCTTTTTCTATAATTAGAACTTTTCTTCCATCTCTTAAAAGATATAATGCACTAGTAA
>JAEEGL011348345.1_pt1 | contig 11337 bp, 10 predicted proteins | sample 9134231 | NCBI WGS metagenome assembly JAEEGL01 (sample SAMN16246548, study PRJNA631951) | gut metagenome | biome: gut microbiome; feature: rumen; material: fiber-attached | host: Bos | place: Iran: Karaj | collected 2018-10
TGCGCGAAATTTCCAAGGTTGTAGGAATAAGCCCGGAAGCTGTCCGCCAGATAGAAATTCGTGCGCTAAAGCACTTAAGGACGGACTTCTCCACACAGGAAAAGGCTGTTGCAAGAATGTAGTAACAAAAGAAACCTACGCCACCGGGTAAAAATTACATCCGTGCAATTTTTACCCTACAAGTTTTCAAAAGAAAACTTGCAGTTTTTTCTAAACACAAATGACGCGCCCTCCATGGCGCTACTTGTTTGAAAAACGGTGGTGACGAAAGTAATATTAAAGTAGTAGAGAAATTGCATGGTAGAGCAAAAAAAACTACCGTCCAAATAAAAATACAACAACTAAAAAAGAAAGTGGACAGAGGAGAGAGTAAAGCACTGTCCTAATTAAAAAAAGGAATTACAGTAAAAAAGTTAATAAAGACTTTGGGCAACCAGCCCCAGTACAAGGGGTATAAAAAGGTTGTCCAAGTCTTTTAGAGGAAGCAATTCTATAAACATTCCCACAGACGCAACGCAAAGGGCAATCTTTGCATTATAACAAACCAAAAAGCAAGAAATAAAAATAGCGGCAAAACAGGTAAGGCTTCCTGCAACGGTTTTTCCCTGGGTAAGGGGAATCTTTACTTTTCCAAAGAGTTTTCCGGCAAGGCTTGCAAGTCCGTCTCCAAAGGCAAGGGCATAAATTCCAATTGAAGCGGCAAAAGGTTCAAAGAGAAGGGCGGCAAGTATTATTCCTGCACAGAGGGTTACAGGCCCAAGTACAAAGCGGTTTTCGTCACGCTTTCGGGCAGCGGCGGCTGTTACGGCAGAGACAAGTGGTATGGACTTTCCCTTTAGCCGCATGAATTCCGCTATAGAGTAAAGTACAAGGGCTGCGGTCAATGCAAAAAGAACGGGAAGGCGCATAAACTGCAAAAACAGCGGGATGAAGGCACTGCAAACGTGTATGGACTTTCTAAAAAGTTCCTTTGCAATGTCGTTCAAGCGCTGTCTGCTTACGATTCCGTCTTTTTCGCAAGGATATTTTTTATTCAAGCCCTTCCTCGCCATCCATAAGCATAGGAATCTTTGTATAGATTTCCGGGCTGAATTCAGAACCAGGTATAGTAATATACTTAATGTTCTGTTCCGCAAGGTTTGACGAATCCAGGCGGATCATTGTCTTTTGGTTGCGGGAAAGTGCATCCCATGCGCGCAGGCTGTCCTGCAGGGCAACGATTGCCTCTCCGTTCATCTCGCTGTTACCCGTCATGTTGGCAATTCTTGAAAGTGTTGCACCAAGGTTGTTGGAAGCCTTCATGTAGGTGTCCACAAAGTCTCCGTGGTCTTCGCGGATCTGCGGAAGGACAATCTTGTAGCCCTGGCGTTTTTCTTCCAGGATTTCCAAAAGCTTGTCGTAGTAGCCGCGGGCAGCATAGAAGTCGTTGCGGTTCCACAGGGTGTTTGCAAGTGCAAGCAGCATGTGGGTGTCTGACGGTGCAGCTTCCGAACCAACCATAAGGGAGGCAAGTGCTTCCTGATAGTTCTTCTTGTTGTACTGAATGTAGCCCATCTTGTAGCGGATGGACGGAATGTCATTCTTGTTTTCGATGGCATTCTTGTAGTTTTCAAAGGCACTGTCAGCGTTGCCGTCCTTAAAGTAGTAGATGTCTCCAAGGTCTGCGTAGAGTTTGCCAACATCCTGGTTTCCAATATAGGCGTTAAGGTCCTTGTTAGATTCAAAGAGCTCAACTCCGCTTATGTATGCCTTCTGGGCCTGGATATACTGCTTTTCTCCACAGTACATCTCGCCAAGGATGCGGTAAGTGTTTATGTACTTGTAGGTATCCTTCCTCTTAAGTGACTTCTTGTTCTCAAAAGCCTTGATTGCTTCTTCGCAGGTAACCCTTGCGTTAGAGTCGGCCTTTGTCTGAACATAGTAGCGGGCAAGGTTGTAGAGTGCAATAGGATCTGCACCGTCGCGTTCTACTGCCATGGTAAGGATTGGCTTTACGTTCTCTATTTGAGAGCGGAGGTTTTCCTCTGACGGGCGCAATTCACCGTAGCGCTTGTCAAAGAGGTAGCCGCCAAGTTCGGTAACGTCTGAATTCTCTACGTACTTCATCTTCTTTGGATAGAAGTATTCCTTATAGTTAAGAACGGTAGCCAAGTCGTCCGTGCGTATAAAGTAGCGCATCTGGCGGGCTGAATACCTGTCGTAGAGCTTGTCATCCTCGCCGTAGAGTTCAACAAGAAGGTCGTACTGCTTCTTTGCTTCCGGGAATTTTTCCACGTTGCCTTCAATGTCTGAGTCTGCCCATTCAAGGTAGAGGTCGCCAAGAGCAAGTATTGCATCCGGGTCATTTATATGGTAGTCAAGGACTTCCCTGGTAAGGATACGCTCTGCCCTTTCCCAGCGGAAGAGTTCAGCTTCCATTTCTGCCCACTCAATACCGGCCTGCTTGTCGTGGTCATAGCGTTCAAGAATAGACCTGTACATTGTCGAGGCATTGGGGCCGAGTGAATTGTCGCCTTCTTCTACAGTCAGGCTTGGGGTAAACAAATTCCGCTTTCTCTTTCTGTCCGAAGGAAGTTCCGCTGAACCAAACTGCTTGTGGTCACGGTAGCCCTGGGCATACTTGAAGAACCATTTCTTTACCTGCTTTTTCTTTATAGCCTCGTTGAATTTTTCAAGGGACTGAGGGTACTGCTCGCGTTCCAAGAGGCTGTAGCCTTCCTTGTACAAGTTGTTTGCCCAAATTGGACAAACGATGAAGGTCCATACAATCATCATGATGCTAAAGATGAATATTGCAGCAATGGCACTGAGTATTGCACCAGGAATAATCTGGTTCTTGAGCTTGTATTCAACAGACTGCTTGTATGCTTCGTATTCGGCGGCGGTACGCAGTTCAAAGTCGCGGGGAACGTCCAGCTGAATGTCCAGCATTTTTTCAAGCTGACCGGCCAGCTGTCTTGCAGGAACCTTGCGCAGAACCATTTCCAGTACGCTAAAGAGGGCATCGTCTGTAAGCTCGTTCTTTACAACAATGTCTTCCAGTGCTATGCGAACGTTAAGCGGGTATTCCGCAAGATTCTTCTGGAAAAGACGGTATTCGGCATCCGTAAATGAATTCTTTGGCTTCTTGGATTCGTCCTCTTCTTCTTCATCTGATGAAGATGAAAGTGAAACGAGAGGCTTCTTCTTTTTGCCAAGGTCTGCTTCTTTTGTGTCGCTAAAGCCCGGAATGCTGAATTCGTCATCACCGCCTTCAGCGTCGGTAATATCGCCAAGTTCAAAGCCGGTGTCTTCTCCCTTCTTGGAAAAGTCGGTGTCGTCAAGGCCGTCCATTCCGCTTGTGTCAAACACTTCGGCAGGTCCGCTTTCTTCTTCTCCAAGAGCAGCTTCTGAAAGGGCTTTGTCGCCTGATGCAGAACCGTCTGAACCAAAATCAGGAAGGTCAAGTGCACCGCCATCGTCGGAAGAAGCAACTGTGGTTTCCGCTGGAGAGTCAAAAGAAGTTGTGCCACCAAATGCAGCAGCCTCTGTTGCAGGGGGAACAACTTCTCCGGAAGAAAGTGATGAATCTTCGTCCTGGGCAGAATCGTTCATTCCAAAATCGGGAAGGTCAAGATCCCCCATGTTAAAGTCATCAGATTCGCCTGCAGGAGATGATTCAATAGTGTCCTGGGAAAGGAAATCCTTGTCGGAAGAAGAGTCCGCTGAATCCTGGTTGAATACAGGAAGGTCAAGGCCATCTATGTTAAAGTCGTCGCCAGATGAAGAATCTGCCCCAAAAGAAGTGAACAAGTCGCTTCCGGAAGAATCAGAGCCGTCCTGCAAAGAAGATGAGGGCTGACTTTCCATTACGCGCTCGCTTTCAAATGCAGTCTCTTCGTCCAAAGGCATGTCGGAAGGAAGGTCATCTGAAGGAGGGTTATAGTTTGGCTCGTCAAATGACGGCATTTCAAATGAAGGCAAATCAGCTGTAGTCACATCGGAGGAAGTGGCCGGTGCCTCAGTCTCTACCGGCTGGGCAAAAAGGTCATCCGCAGAAACTTCTTCAAAGCTTGCAGGAGTTTCCACCACGGTTTCCGGAGCAAGGTCATGCTTCTTTACAGGATTAAGGGTGCCGGTTCCTGGAACTTCGTTAAATTCCGTCGGAATTCCGTCGTTCATGTTTACGGCATTGTCGGACGGGAAGTTCTTGTTTTCTGCTTCAATGTCAAATGAAGGAAGTCCCGAAATCAAGTCGTCCTCTTTTTTGGCAGGAGCAATCGTTGCTGGGGCAACTGGTGCTTTTGCAGCTGGGGCAACCGATGCCGGTGCAGGAGAGTCATTTATTGTGTTAGATACGGCAGACTTTGCACTTCCATGCAAGAACGAATCCATATCTATGTCTTCTGATGATTCCTCGGAAACAACAGGCTTTGGCTTTGACAAAGAAGGGCGTACATAGCGCTGTTCCGGCTGCTGTTCAACAACCGGCTCTTCTTCGGGCGCACTGTCCCCAGATGCGAGAAGTGAATCCAAATCCATGTCCTCAAGAGGAATTTCTTCTTCTTCCTCCTCTTCAGGCTCTTCCTGGGCTGGCTCTTCAAATTCGCTAAGGTCAAGGTCGCTAAGGCTCAAATCAGGAGGAGGCGCAAGCAAATCCTTTACGTCAGGCGCTTTTTGAGAAGAAGCGAGGGAACTTGCCACGGAAGACTCTTCCCCGGATGATTCCCCGGTTATATCTGAAAAATCATGAGCTGCCTTTTCCATTTCTGCGGCAGCGGCATCCGCTTGCTCCAGTTCTTCTTCTGAAATCTGAGGCATACCGTTTACAAAATCTTCCGAATCGTCAACGTCAGGAATCTTTTTGGGGATAGGAACAGTAACGGGTTTTTCACCGCGTGCCGAACGAATCTTTACTTCGTCCCCGAGATTCAAGAGGTCTGCGTTAAACTGCTTTAGCTGGCTTAATCCTGGCATAATTAATGATTATACTCCGCATTTGAATAATAAGGAACACCTAAAAATAAAAATTTTTAAATCCCCTATTTCTCCTTTACTTATCGGAATAAAAAAAGGTCAGTTTAGAAAATAAAAGTGCCAATTTGGAGTTTTAAATAGGAAATCATTCCGCAAAAATTAACATACATACTCAGCAGGGTAAAGGCCGTTTTTGATTATGATTGAATAAATCATCATGGTAAGACAGGTATATTCCAGTGCCATGCCGCTTGAACGGTTTGCCATGTCCGTATGCGCAAGAAGGGATAATATAGAAGAAACATTGCCTGCTCCCCAAACACGGGATGCTTTTTCGTAGCGCTCACGGTTCTTTTTGCCGGAAAAACCAGCCGCCTTAAGCTGAACTTCCGTAGGGGTGGTCCCCTTTTGGTGCAACATGTGCCATGCCCTAAGCTGGCGGAAGCAATAGGAAAGCCCCGCAATCAGCGCAACCGAATTGGACTCGCGGGAAAGGCGTATTTTCTGAAGGATTTCCATGGAAGATTCAAGACGCTGCCTGGGAGACTTTGTGGAATCGGCCATCTCTTCAAAGAGGGTAAAGGCGTTTTCCGTCCTGTTGTGGGAGATTACCTTTTCCACATCGGAAGGAGTTACGGTGCTACCCTGAGGCATGCAGTAGAAAAAGCGTGAGCATTCTGTCTTTAGCGCATCGGTATTGTTTTCCACCATGTCCAGAATCTGCTCTACGGCTTCGTCTGTTATTCCAAAACCGTTCTTCCTAAAATATGACTGAACCCACTGGCTCTTTCGGTTTTCGAACATTTCCCAGAACATTTTCTTGTGCTGGGAAGGAACTGCTGAATCTATCTTTTTGTCAACGGAATTTTCGTCGCTAACAAGGATAAGGGTGTTTGGACTTTCTGCCGCATTCTTGCACCAGGAAGCCAAAAGCTCTGCATCTTTGCCCTTAACAAGCTCTGCATTTTTTAGCACGATGAATGTGGCGGAAGAAAAAAGGCTTTCGTTCTGCAGCTGGGCAACAATGTCTGGAATCCTTGTCTCGGAGGCATAGTAGCTGTAATAGTCCAGCTGACCGTTAGCCTTCTCTGCCCTTGCGCGTATTGTTTCTATTGCTTCTTTTTTATCCCCTGCTTCGGGGCCCGTAAAAAGATATACTTCTGCTTCTGCCATTATATTCTACTTTTTTACCACAGCCGTACGCAAAACAGCAGAAAGCTTTCCCGCCACGCGCACGTCTTGGCTGTAAACAGGCTTAAATTTTGGATTGTCACCCTTAAGGCAAATCCTTGCTTCTTCCTTAAAATAACGCCTGATAAGAGAATCCGCACCGCCTTCAATTACAGCGGCAACAACTTCTCCGTCCGCAACTTCACTGGCAGAAACATCCGTCTGAACAAAAACCAGGCAGTCTCCGGGATAAATGCCGGAACCAGTAAGGCTTTGGTCCTGAACTATCATGCAAAAATAAGAATTACCTGAAGAAACAAAAGGTTCGGAAAGAGTTATGTAATACCCAACATTGTTGGCCGTAAAAAGCTTTTTTCCCGCAAGAAGAGACTTTACAACCGGAATGGTAGTAGTAAAGAGCTGCTTTTTGTCGCTCCGCATATCCTTAAGCACCCGGAGGGAGCGTGAATGCTTCTGGGTTACGGCAAGAACCCCCTTCTTTTGCAATGCGGCTATATGGTCCTGAACGGCTCTGAGTGAAATCTGAAAGTGCTCGCCTATTTCCCTGACGGTTGGCGGAAAGACATTTTCTTCTGTAAACTGTGCAATAAAATCCAGAACCTCTTTTTGGCGGTCAGTTAGATTTTTCATACAGACAGTCCTTATTCTTCTTCAAACTTTGACTCAAATAGGTTGAAAATTGCGTCGCTGGCTTCCCTTTCATCTGGACCGTCGGCCTTAAGCGTAAGAGTTGTATTGTATCCTGCAGCCATGGTGATTACGCCCATGATGGACTTTGCGTTCACCGTAGAATTGTCTTTTTCCAAAGAAATCTCGGAAGAAAACTTGTTTGCGGTCTGTGCTATAAGTGCTGCCGGACGCGCGTGAATTCCTGCCCTGTTTCGGACTGTCAAAATCTTTTCAATCATTGTTTCCTCTTTATAAAAATTGCCCTGAAAATGCTTCTCTAAGTAAAGCAGAAACAGCGCATTCTTTGTCAGTATACATCCTCATTTCCGTAGTAGGCTGCCTGTGCCTCTCCGGATTCAATCCACTTAAGCACGTTCTGGTTGAATTCCTTGGCGGAATAATGCCCCAGAGACTTAAGGCGTTCATTCATTGCTGCCGCCTCGATAATAATCGGCAGGTTGCGTCCAGGCTTTACAGGAATAACGATATAGCGTATCTTTACCCCAAGCAAGTCTGCGGTATGGTTTTCCATGCCAAGGCGGTCGTAAACCTTTTTCTGGTCCCAGGTTTCAAGCTTAACAACCAGCTGGATTTCCTTTTGTTCGCGGATTGCACGTACGCCGTAAAGCTGGGAAACGTCTATAATACCCAGGCCCCTTATTTCCATGTGGTGGCTAATCAGCTTGTTGGGGCCCTGTCCCATAATCGTATTTCCGTTAACGCAGCGGACCTCTACCGTATCGTCTGCAACAAGACGGTGGCCGCGTTCAACCAGTTCAAGGGCTGTCTCACTTTTGCCAACACCGCTGTCCCCGATAAGCAGAATGCCAATTCCGTAAACTTCAACCAAAACTCCGTGAAGAATCTTCTTGGGGGCAAAAATGTTGGAAAAGGCACGTACAAATCTTATGGAAAACTCTGTTGAATCCAAGTCGGTCTGCAAAACAGGCGTTCCCGTAGCCTCTGCAATGGAAAGAAACGTTTCGTTTGGCATAAGGGAGCGGGTAAAAATGCAGCAGGGAATCTGGTAGGAAAAAAAGCGTTCAAGGGAATCGCTCCTGTCTTCATCGTGAAGCTTCTTAAGGTAGGCAAATTCCCCACGGCCAAAAAGCTGAACCCGGGCATAGACAAAAGACTCGTAAAAACCCGAAAGCGCAAGCCCAGGCCTGTTAACGTCCGCAATGGAAAGCTCACGGGAAAGTCCGCGTCTTCCTGCAATGCAACGCAGATTAAGAGAGTCATGTCCTTTTAAGTCCAAATCAAGCAGGTCCAAGACCGTAAATTTCCTTTCAGACATATGTTTAGTATACACATTGGCAGTTGAAAAGTCAAACAGTCAGTTCAGAAAGACTGCAAGGGGGGAAGTCCGCTCGAAGCTTCGCTGCGAATACCCCCTACATCTGTTACCCAAGGTGGGGGAAGTCTCCCCCTCGGCTACAATTCGCTTCGCTCATTTACGCCTACCCCCTCTGCGGGCTCAAACGCCGCCCGCAACGCCTGCTATAATTGGTGCGTGTTAACAGACAATTCCGCTAGTTTCGCAGAAACTCGGTAGCGTAAGCGGACAACGCCCCAATAATGTTACTGATTAGCAAATAAATCCGCGAGTTGCGAAGTAACTCGGTAGCTCGCGAAGCGAGCGAACAACGCCTGCTCTAATTGGTATTTCTTAACAGAAAATCCCGCGTGTGACCGTCACCCTGAGCTGCTACGCCACATTCGCACGCACTTGCTACGAATGTGGACTCAGGGTCTGTACCGCAACAAAATACCAGTTTTCAAAACAAGCCACTGCCGTAAAAACCCCAGAAATCAAAGGAATTCAGTTTAAATTCAAACAAAGCAATATTAATTTTAACTGAAATAATCAAAAAAGCTATTTTTCTGCAATTATAACAAATTTTTCAGAAATTGGCTTTAAAAAAATGCAAAGTAGAGTTGAATTTGCAGCCCTTTTGCATCATAATCTAAATATGCTGAGAGAGATAAAACTTACAACAATCGACGGAACTCTTAGACTTACAAACAACGGATCTCTGGAAATGTTCTTCCTTGGAACGGGAAGTGCCTTTGTTAAGAAAAATTTCCAGAACAACGTAATTGTCATAAAAGGAAAAGACCATCTTCTCATTGACTGCGGCTCACAATGCCCGGGCGCACTTACTTCATACAATTTGTCAGTTCTTAACATTCATAATGTTTTTGCATCGCACAGCCACTCAGACCACATTGGCGGAATGGAAGAACTTGCCCTTATGCACCGCTACGTGGACAAAACCCGCGCAAAAATAGTAATCACAGACGAATACAAAAAGCTTCTCTGGGAAGAAAGCCTTAAGGGTGGCTTGGCATACGGAGAAAACAGGCCTACCCCCTACAATGCAGGTTCACCGGGTGGCTTCCTTACCTTTGACGACTATTTTGAACAAATTACACCAAAACTTTTGGAATCTGAGCCCCGCCCTCTTTGGGAAGCAAACGTTGGCTCTATAAACCTAAAGATTTTCCGCACAATGCACATGCCGGACAGCGTTCCTTCCTGGAGGGAAAGCGCATGGAGCACAGGAGTCCTTATAGACAACCGCATCCTCTTTCCGGGGGACACGCGCTTTGACAAGGAACTTCTGGAATACATGCAGAAAAAGTACAACATTGAATGGATTTTCCACGACGTTCAGGGCTACACTGGCGGTGTTCACGCAGGAATCGAAGAGCTAAAAACTTTGGACAGCGAAACCAAGAAAAAGATGATTCTCTGCCACTATGCGGACAACTTTGCCTCCTACGACGTAAAGGCGGACGGATTTGCAGCCCTTGCAAAAAGGGGAATCTACTACGACTTTGGTTTCTCAGAAGCTCCAGTAAAACAAGAAGAAGAAAAAGTCTCCGACATTGCAGTCTAAACGCCTGTTATCTGGACGCCCGCACTGGGGCGCTAGATTGGAGAATGTATGAAGATAAAAATTGCAATGTTACAATTGCTTCCTGAAGCTTCAATTGAGCAAAATTTAAAAAAAGGATTGGATGCCTGTATAGAAGCAAAAAAACTCGGAGCGGATATAGCTTTATTTCCTGAAATGTGGAGTACAGGTTATAAAATATCATTGGATCAAAAAGAACTTGAATCTCAATCAATAAATAAAAATTCTAATTTTATTCTTTCTTTCAAGAAACTAGCGCAAGAACTAAATCTTGCAATTGGAATTACTTTTTTAGAAACTAATAATCCAAAACCGTTGAATTCTGTAATCTTCTTTGATAAGAAAGGAAACGAAGTTTTACATTACTCAAAAGTTCATACATGTGATTTTGACGTTGAAAAAGTACTTTCTTCGGGAGATGATTTTTACGTTGCTGATTTAGATTTGGGGTTTACAAAGGTAAAAATCGGTACAATGATTTGCTTTGACAGAGAGTTTCCAGAAAGCGCAAGAGTACTAATGCTTAAGGGGGCAGAAATAATTCTTGCTCCAAATGCCTGTCCTATGGAAATTAACAGGTTATCTGCATTGCGAACTCGTGCATATGAAAACATGCTGGCAGTTTGCACATGTAATTATCCTGCCGGTCAACCTGATTGCAACGGTCATTCCACTCTTTTTGATGGAGTTGCCTGGCTTCGCGAAGAAGACGGTGTACGGGATATGTGTGTATTTGAAGCTCCTGAGACAGAAGGTATTTATCTGGCTGAAGTTGACTTGGATTTGCTTAGAAATTATAGAGAAAATGAAATTATGGGATGGAAGTATAGGAAAGCCAAGAGTTATCAAATACTAATTGGAAAATAACTTGACACCATATATAACACCATATACAATATAGTCATGGCACAATGGGAAAAATTATTAAGCAGGATAAAATCGCTTGATAAGAATATGCGGTTTGCAGAACTAAGCAAAATTCTGCAAAGCTATGGGTATGTTGTATCACAACCAAAAAGCGGTAGTAGTCATTATACATTCCGAAAACCCAGGTGCAATCCTATTACCATTCCAAATCATGAACCGATAAAAGTCGTTTATGTAAGAATGGTAAAAGAAATAGTTGAGGCAGAAGAAGCCAACAAGAAGAAGGAGGACTGATATGAAAACTTTTGAAGAATATATGAAATTACCGTACAAATTGGAAATTATTCCTGATACAGAAGAATCTGGTTTCGTCGCTTCATATCCAGAACTTCCTGGCTGCATTACTTGTGGAGAAACTGTAGCTGAAGTCGTTGCAAATGCTGAAGACGCAAAAAAAGCATGGTTAACCGCTGCAATTGAAGATAATATAGAAATAGCAGAACCAGAAACCGCAGATTCCTATTCCGGTCAGTTTAAGCTTCGTCTTCCAAAGACATTACATAAAATTCTCGCAGAAGATTCGAAAAAAGAAGGCGTAAGCATGAATCAATATTGTGTATATCTTCTTGCTAAGAACTCAGAAAAAGAACATATATCTATTGCAAAGAAGCAGTCTGTACTCGTATAACAAGAAGTTCAAAGCCGACACAGGCTCAAGGCCTGTGCGGTTTAA
>JAEEGL011869039.1_pt1 | contig 11337 bp, 13 predicted proteins | sample 9134231 | NCBI WGS metagenome assembly JAEEGL01 (sample SAMN16246548, study PRJNA631951) | gut metagenome | biome: gut microbiome; feature: rumen; material: fiber-attached | host: Bos | place: Iran: Karaj | collected 2018-10
CCGGCGCATCGCCGCCGAGCTGGGCTTTGAGCACCGGGTCTACGACGCCTCCAACGAATATCTGCGGACGCTGCTGACCGGCCCCTGGGACGAAAAGCGCTTCGTCGTAAAGGCCCCGGGAGAGATCGTGACGCTCCAGGACCTGCGGATCTGAGGACAAGCCCCATATAAAAGACCCGTCCGCGCTGCGGACGGGTCTTTTACATTATATTGGACGCGGGGATATGTTCTCTCTTTTCGCTTTCTCGGCGGTCATTCCGCCCTTGCCCGGTCCCGGCGGCGGTTCCGGAGCGTGAGGACCAGGTCGGCGGTCACCATCAGGATGTCCAGCGCGTAAAAGACCACCACATAGCTCAGATCACCGGAGAGCAGCTTTCCCGACAGACCGCACAGATATCCCGCCAGAACAAGCATTTCAAAAAGCACGCTCTTCCCCCGGGCGGTGCCGGAGCGGATGGATTTGGCGATGTTCATGGGCCAGGACAGGCCGAAAAGCACCAGCATGGCGGATTCCAGAAAACGGACCATTTTTTCTCCTTTCCGTGTCAGAGCTCCACCGGCACGGGAGCGTCGGCGGTCATGGAATCGTCGGTGACGACGCAGTCATAGCAGAGGACGCGCACCCCCGCCGCCCGCGCCCGGCGAAGGGCCTCGGCAAAAGCCGGGTCGGTCTCCTCGTTGGGGGCGAAGGAGCGGCAGCCCTTCATCTGGATGAGGAACAGCACGCAGCACTCGAAGCCCTCCGACACGGCCCGCGTCAGCTCCCGGAGATGCTTCGTCCCCCGCTCCGTGGGGGCGTCGGGGAAAAGGGCCAGCCCGTCCCGCTCCAGGGTGACGCCCTTCACCTCCAGCAGGGTGCGGCGGCCGTCCTGCTCCAGATAAAAATCGAACCGGGAGCGGCCCCAGGCGTGCTCCGGAGAGATCGCCGCGTCGGGGAACAGCCGCCGCAGCAGCTCCGCCGCCGCGGCGTTGGGGGCCTGGGCGTCCATGTTGATGAAGAGCCCGCCCTTCCGCACGGCCACCAGATCGTATTGCGTCTTTCGGGCCGGGTTCTCCGCCCGGCTCAGGACCACCCGGGCCCCGGGGAGGAGCAGCTCCCGACAGCGGCCGGTGTTCTTTACGTGGACCGTCTCTTCCCGGCCGTCCAGGAGCACCCGGGCGATGAAACGATTGGGCCGGGATACGAATATCCCGGCCTCCGTATGAGAATACAGCTTCACTGGAGCATCTCCACTCCGTGCATCACGAACTCGCCGCCCAGCAGGGCCATCTCCTCCGCCGATTCCTTCATCCCGCCTTCGATCCAGACCTTGGCCAGGGTGCACATCCCCGCCACGATGAAGGAGGCGCAGTAGTCCGTCTTTTTTTCGTCGCCGCCGCCCCAGACCGACAGGTATTCGTAAAGGTACTGGTATTTGAGCCGCTGGAAGATCGCGTCCTGAAACTCGCTGTGGCCGCTGCGGCAGTAAAGGGTGTAAAAGATGTCGGAGTACTCCCCGGTCAGGGTGAAGAGATCCGTCAGATACGGGAAGCTCCGGCCGTCGGACTGCTTCGCGTCGTGGCGCGCTCCCACCTCGTCCAGATGTGACAGAAGGTCGTCCTCCAGATGGTGCAGCAGATCGTACACGTCGCTGTAGTGGGCGTAAAAGGTGCCCCGGTTCACGTCCGCCAGCTCCGCCACGTCCCGGACGGTCACATGGCTGACGTCCTTTTGCAGCAAAAGAGTGGTCAGCGCGCTGCGGAGCTGCTTCTTCGTTTTCCGTACTCTGCGGTCTTCTTTCTCCCGTGCCATTGGCCCTTTCCCCCTCAGATCCCGGCAATGCCGCCTTTTAACTGTATTATATCCCACATTCTGAGCCGGTTCAAGAGGAAATCGGACATCTTATTCAAAAACCGCGTTGCCCGTCCTTTTTCATCCGCCGGGAGCGGCGCCGCTGCTCCCGCCGGAGCCAGAGCTTTGAGAGCGGCGCGGCCAGAAGCGTCAGCTTCCCTGCGTCCAGCTCCAGCTGGTCGAGACAGGCGGTCCGATCCGCCCCACGCTCCTCCACCCGGACGGTGTGGACCCACACGGGGATGGTATCCGAGCGGCCCTCGGCGCGGAGCGTGCGTTGGGCTTCGGAGATCTTCAGGGGGGCCAGCGCGAGGCGCTCCCGCTCAAAATCGCTGACCGGCGAGCGCCGGAGCAGGTTCCAGACCCGCTCGGGCGTCCCCTTCAGGACCTGCTCGCCCCGGATCTGGCGGACGGAGCCGAAGGCCTGGGAAAGACGTTTGACCATGAGATCCGGCCGGACGGAGAAAAAGTCCTGGTTTTTCTTCAGCTTTCCCAATGTCACCGACCGGAGAGCCGGCGTCTGGGCCTTCAGCGCCTCCCAGGCTTTCCGGGCGGCCTTGTCCTTTCCGCCCTTCCAGCAGATGAGGCGCCCCTCGTATCCGTTCATCGGCGCGGAGGGCAGAGCGAAGGCCCCCTCCAGCACCGAGGTGCGGACGTTGATCCGGCCCCGGGCCAGCAGCTCCAGCAGCAGAGAAGCTCCGGAGCGAAGGCCCCAGGCGCCCCAGAGCCCGTCGAGCCCCTGGTGCAGAAGGAGGTTTTCCAGCGTGGGCGCGTCCATGTCGGGGCTGGGGATCAGCAGACGGAACGATTTTTCCAGCCGTCCCATGCCCGCCAGCAGGGCGTCCGCGTCCAGCTCTCCGGCCGGGAGCAGCAGCACCGCCGGTCCGTCGGCTTTTCCCTGAGAACGCAGTTCCATGGTCATTCTCCTTCCAACAGCTCCGCCGGGTCCACCGCATGGAGAACAAAGGCCGCGTCGCCGGCCCGGGCGGCGGAGATCGCATATTCCTCAAAATACTCCGTGTGAAGGGCGCAGACCGCGCCGCCGACCTCCGGGGCGTCCCCCGGAAGGACGGACAAGTCCCGCATCGGCAGAGTGATCCCGTGGCCGGACCACTTGAGGGCGGCCTCCTTCCTCGTCCAGAGGAAGGCGAAGCGCCGCTCCGGGTCCGGGGCCATCCACGCCCGCTCCGTCTCGGTCAGCACCCGGGGCGGAAGGCTCGCCCGAAGGGGGGCGATCTTTTCCACGTCCACGCCCACCGGGAGATCGGACACCGCCAGCACGGCCAGCCGGCCGCTGTGGGCCAGATTGAAGCACGGTCCGCCGGGGAGAGAGGGCTTTCCCGCGAAGCCGGTCTCGAAGGGGCCGGCGCCGACGAAGCGCTCCAGCAGCAGCCCCGCTCCCAGGGATCGGAGCCGGGGCTCCTCCCGCAGACGGAGAGCCTTTTCCCGCCGCGGCCCGCCCAGCCGGGACAGGGCTTCCTCCTCCCGTCGGGCAAGGGACGTCACATCCAGAACATAGATTTCCATGTCGTCATTATACAGGTTCCGAGACCGCGTTTCAACGGTTTTCTTCCCTCCGGAGGGTCTGTCCGGGCGTCTTGACTTTTCCCGGAAAAGTGCGTATCATGAATCCGTCGCCGGGTTTTTCCCGCGAAAAACGATCGCAGGATGAGGACAGTATATGAAAAAGAGAGACCGTATTCTCGCTCTGCTGCTGTGTCTGGTCATGGCGGTATCTCTGGCCGGCTGCGGAAAGAGCAAAAACGCCCAGGCGGTGGACGATCTGATCTCCGCGATCGGTCCCGTGACCGCGGAAAGCGTGAGCGAGGTGGAGGACGCCGAGAGCGCCTACGCCGCCCTGACCGACAAGGAGAAGGAGCAGGTGGAGCATTTTGCGGACCTGACCTCCGCGCGCCGCGCTCTGGATCGGGCTCTGAAGATCAGGGCCGTGGAGGACGCCATCGCCGATCTCGGCACGATCACCGTGGACAGCAAGGCCGCGCTGGACGCTATCGAGGCGGCGCTCTCCGACCTGCCCCAGGCGGAACAGGCTCTGCTGCGGGATTCCCCCCTCCTGACGAAGGCCAGGACCGCCTATGAGGAGGCTGTCCGGGCCGCGGAGCTCCAGGCGAAGCGGGAAGCCCTGCTGGGCTCCTGGTACTGGGATCAGGACGTGACGGATATCTTCCTGGCCAGCATGGAGAACGAGCTGAAGAACTCTCCCGACATGGCGGGGCTCACCGTTGACGCGGGAAAATACTTTGACGAATGCTTCATCCGGGCCACGATGGAGCTGCGGGAGGACGGCACCTACCGTCTCTTCTGCGATGAGGCCGACGTCCGGGGCACCGTTGCAGCCATCAAGCCCGGCATCGTCGCCATGGTCCGGGACGTGCTGGTCCAGGCGCTGGCGAAGCAGCTGGCGCAGATCGGTGTTTCCGACGATCTGAGCACCCCGGAGAAGATGGAAGAATTCCTCGTCAAGTCTCTCGGCAAGTCCCTGGACGAGGTCGTCCGCGACTCCCTGGGCATGGATCTGGAGGATTATATCGACAAGCTGCTGGAAGAGGCTCTGGGCGATTCGCTGCAGAGCTCGCTGCAGGCCGCCAATCAGGAGGGCATTTTCGCCGTGGACTTTGACGAGGGCAAGCTCTATCTGTCCGACGACGGGGGCTCCGAGATCAACCCCGAGAGCTGCGAGCTCTTCCGCCTGGGAGACGGCACGCTGGAGATCGTGGGCCATGTGGGCAAGGGCCAGTTCGAGGGTATGTACCCGATCAGCATGACCAGGCTTGGCTGAAAGAGGCTTTTATGACGCGGCCGGGGAGATCCGGCCGCGTTTTTTTGCGGGAAGACAAGAAGGCTTTGACATTTTTCCCGTCTTTCGATAAGATGGAACAGGCCGTCGGCCAATGGAAATAGAGAGAGGTTTTTCTGTGGAGGAGAACAAACAGATCGCGCCGAAGCGCCGCTGGGGCGACCGGCGGGACGGCCGCCGGGTCAAGGCCCCCGGCCTCCAGACCATCATGTGCTATCTGATGCCCAAGCGCACCGACTGCGAGGTGTATCTCAGCGACAAGCTGGACGTCACGGAGCTGCTCCGGTATCTGGAGCGGGTCAACGCCGAGCATCCGGAGTACAAAACCACCGTGTTCCACTGCGTCATCGTCGCCCTGGCCCGGATGATCCGGGAGCGGCCAAAAATGAACCGCTTCATTCAGGGCTACCGGATGTACGAGCGCAATGAGATCAGTCTGAGCTTTGTGGCCAAGCGCCGCTTTGCCGACGGGGCGGACGAATCTCTCATGTTCCTCGTCCCCCGGGACGACGACGCTCTGCCCCAGGTGAGCCGCCGGATCGTGGGCGAGATCGGCGAGATGCGCAAGAGCGAGAGCTCCACCGGCGGCGTGGACGCCCTGCTGGACGGGCTGGCCAGGCTGCCCCGGCTGCTGCTGATGCTGATCGTCCGGGTGGTCCGCTGGCTGGATTTCTGGGGCGTGAACCCCAAGGCTCTCACCGACGGGGACCCCAATTACTCCACCGTTCTGTGCAGCAACCTGGGCAGCATCAAGGCCCCGGCGGTCTACCACCATCTGAACAACTACGGCACCAACAGCATCTTCGTCACCATCGGCACCCTCCATCGGGAGGAGGTGCTCATGCCCGACGGGACGAAGCAGCTCCGGGACATCCTCGATTTCGGCGCTACGCTGGACGAGCGGATCGCCGACGGGTTCTACTTTGCCCGGAGCCTGAAGCTGGTAAAGCATCTTTTCGCCCATCCCGAGATGCTGGAGCAGCCGCTGAACGTGCCCAGCGGCTTTGAGTACTGACCGGTCCTTCCCCCTGAGCGCCCGACCGCCCTCCGGACTTCCCGGAGGGCGGTCGTTCTTCCCGCCGGTTTCAGCGTTCGGGAAGAAAAACCGGTTTCCGGGCACTTGACGGATATGATATACTGGTTGATTGGTAAGAAAAAAACAGGAAAGAGGTTGCTTTCATGACAAAGATCGATGTATTCTCCGGTTTTCTCGGCGCGGGCAAGACGACGCTGATCAAAAAGCTGATCCGGGAGGCCTATAAAGGGGAGAAGCTGGTCCTCATCGAGAACGAATTCGGCGAGATCGGCATCGACGGCGGCTTTATGCAGGAGGCCGGCATCCAGGTCACCGAGATGAATTCCGGCTGCATCTGCTGCAGTCTCACCGGCGATTTCCGTGCCGCCCTGAGCAAGGTCATCCGGGAATTCGCCCCCGACCGGATCCTCATCGAGCCCTCCGGCGTGGGCAAGCTCTCGGACATCGTGGCCGCCGTGGAGCAGGTGGACGCGGATATCGCCGTCAACGCCCTGGGCACCGTGGTGGACGCCCGCCGGGCGAAGATGTATATGCGCAATTTCGGTGAATTCTTCAACAATCAGGTGGAGTCCGCCGGCTGCATCGTCCTGTCCCGGACCGCCGGCATGGAGCCGGAGAAGCTCGCCACCTGCGTGGCCCTGCTCCGGGAGAAGAATCCGGGGGCCGTCATCATCACCACGCCCTGGGAGGAGCTCTCCGGGGAGCAGATCCTCTCCGCTCTGGAGCGGCGGGACACTCTGGCCGCCGCGCTGGAGGGCATCGAGGCCGAGCACGCCCACGATGACGACGAGGAGGAGCACGAGCATCATCACCATCACCATTACGATGAAAACGGCGTGTGCGAGTGCGGCCATCACCACGATGACGATGACGACGATGACGATGATGAGCACGAAGAGCACGAGGACCATCATCACGACCACGACGGGCACGACCATGAGGAGTGCGGCTGCGGCCACGAGCACCACCACGGCCACGAGGGCCATCACCACCATCATCACGGTCACGACGCCGACGAGGTGTTCGCCTCCTGGGGCATGGAAACGGCCCGGGCTTTTTCCGAGAAGGAGCTGCGGGAGCTGCTGGAGGATCTGGGGGATTCCTACCGTTACGGCACGGTCCTCCGGGCCAAGGGCATCGTGGCCGGAAGCGACGGCGCCTGGCTCCACTTCGACTACACCCCCGGCGAGATCGACATCCGCCGGGGCCCCGCCGGCGTCACGGGCCGGCTGTGCGTCATCGGCGCCCAGCTGAAAGAGGCCGCCGTGGCGGAGCTCTTCCGGTAAGGAGCGGAGCGGCATGGCAAAGCAGATCCCGGTCTATCTCTTTACCGGCTTTCTGGAGTCCGGCAAGACCAAATTCGCCCAGGAGACCCTGGCGGACCCCCGCTTCAACAACGGGGACAAGATCCTCCTGCTGGTGTGCGAAGAGGGCGTCGAGGAATACGATCCCACCGCGTTCGCCGCTCCCAACGTGTATATCGAGCTCATCGAAACGGAGGCGGAGCTCAACACCGCCCATCTGGACGAGCTGCGCAGGAAGCACCGCTGCGACTACGTGATGGTGGAATACAACGGCATGTGGACCCTTGACACCCTTTACACCAACATGCCGAGGGAATGGGTGGTCGCTCAGGAGTTCCTTTTCATCGACGCCACCACCTTCCTCACCTACAACAACAACATGCGTCAGCTGATGGTGGACAAGTTCCAGAGCTGCGAGCTGGCGGTGCTCAACCGCTTCCCCCCGGACGACGAGGAGCTCAAGCTCATGGCCCACAAGATCATCCGGGCCGTGAACCGCCGGTGCGACATCGCCTTTGAAACGCCCGACGGCAAGATCACCTATGACGACATCGAGCTGCCTCTTCCCTACGACCTGAACGCCCCCGTGGCGGAGATCCGGGACGAGGATTACGCCATCTTCCTCCAGGACGCGACGGATCAGCCGGACAAGTACCAGGGCAAGACCGTCCGCCTCAAGGGAAAAGCGGTCACCCGGTCCCGCTCTCTCAAGCCCGGATACTTTTATCTGGGCCGGGACGTGATGACCTGCTGCGTCAACGATATCCGATTCATCCCCCTGGCCGCGGAATGGGGCGACGTTTCATCCCTGAAGAATCTGGGCTGGTACGAGATCACCGCCCGGGTCGACGTGCGCGAGCTGCCCAACGTGTACGACGGGCCCGGACCCGTGCTCCACGCTCTGAGCATTGTCCCCGCCGACCCTCCGGCCCAGGAGGTGGCCACCTTTTACTGATATCCCCCGCTCTCATACGAAAAAAAGGCGCAGTCAAAAGACTGCGCCTTTTTTATCCGCCGTCATCCGGCGTCAGCTCGCGAATTTCGCCAGCACGTCATAGCCCTCATCGGCGATCATCATGATGTAATACAGCCCGTCGAACGCGATCTCCCCGGCCTCCTCGCAGTCGCGCAGAGGCGCGTCAAGGCTGGCGGTGACCGTCCAGTCGTCGGTATCCACCGTAAAGTTGATGAACTTGTACTGATCGTTCAGCTCGTTCACGGTCTTGAGGACGTCGAAGAAATCCTCTTCCTTGAAGGCGATCACGTCCCAGACCCGCATGCTGACCACGTCCAGGTCCTCGTCGAAGAAAACCTCCACCTTGATGGTGTCCATGTAATCGCCCTCAAAGGAAACGGTGACCTCTTCGTCGTCATCCTGGTCGACGCCGAGATATTTGTACTTCATGTCCTTGGAATCCAGGTACTCCAGAAACGACGCCGTGGTGGGATACTGGGCTTTCACGGCCAGCGCCGGGGCGCTCAGGCTGAACATCAAAACGACGGTGAGCAAAAGCACGAGCCATTTTCGGTTTTTCATGTCGATCCTCCTGAAAGTCGGTAAGGTTTTCACTCCAACGGTCTGTGATACGAAAAGAATACCGCCGGAGACGGTCCCTGTCAAGCAAGCGTCTTCCGCCGAAAAGGAAACCCGTCCGACGGCGGGGGCGCGCCTTATTCTCCGGTCTCCGCCACGGCCTTCAGATTCCGGACGGTGCCGGGGACGCCGTTGCGCCGGGCCATTTCCTCTATCTGCTGGGCAAGGCGGGCGGCGTTGGCGTTGATGAGCTCCGCGGCCAGCCGGTCCTTCATGCTCTCGGGCATCAGCTGCAGCATGCCGCCGGCAAAGCCGCCGCCCAGCATGGCCGAAAGAGGACTCCCGCTCTGCTGAAGCTTCTCCTGTACCCGGGGCAGATACTCACGCGCCAGCGTTTCGTAATCGATATCGGTGATCTCCAGTTCCAGTTTGACCATGACGTGCTCCTTTTTCTCTGCGGATGTGAGGCGGAAAACGCCTTAGTATTGTTATTATACCATATATCGGCCGGATTTGGCAACCCGGCGGCCGTCAAGCGCGCCGCCGGCGGAGATCCGGTTCGTCCGGCCGGACGCGGCCCGTCCGCCGAACACGGTTTCAGGCCCGCGCCGCTCCTTGTCGGAACGGCGCGGGCCTGATCGCCGCCGCCCTGTTTTCACGTCGGGAAGAGCTCCGCCAGGACCTCCGTCATGCCGTCGGTATAGCTCCGCAGAGCGGCGCAGATCGCCTCCGCGTCACCGGCCCGGGCGGCGGAGAGCATGGTCTCGAAGGCCCGGAGGTCCTCCGGATCGTGAAAGACCCGCCCGGCGTACAGGTACCGCAGCAGAAGCTGCTGGCCCTGGAGGGAGAGCATGCTCTCGTCCAGCCGGCGATTGCCGCTGTTGTGGTAGAACGTGCCGAGGAAGCGGTTGACCGCCATGACCTCCTCCGGCGCGGAGGAGGCGTCCTTCAAGGCGGCGAATTCCTTTTCCAGTCCGGACAGGATCGCGGACCGGTCCCCCTGCTCCATGGCCAGCCGGATGGCGGCGGCGTGGAGGGTCATGGCCAGCTGCTGGATCTCCACCACGTCGTGGCGGCTGAGTGTGAGCACATGGGCTCCGATGTTGTTCTCGTAGCGCACCAGCCCCTCCTGCTGGAGCCGGTTGACGGCTTCCCGGATAGGCGTGCAGGAAACGCCCAATTCTCTCTGCAGCGCGCTGACCGACAGCTTGGCCCCCAGAGGATAACGGAGCGTGACGATGTCCTGCCGAAGCTGCGTATAGATCATGTCCACCAGCGAGCGTTTGTCGATGCCCATAACCGCGCCTTTCCCGGATATTATTTCTTGCAAGATATAATATCGCAGTTCCAGAGAAAATGCAAGCGCCTCCTCTTCCCCTCCGGGGCCGGATATGGTACAATGCCCAGCGGAAAGGGGGACTTTCCGTGAACGACACCGAAACGACGCGCCGGGTCCTCGTGATCGGCGGAGGGGCGGGCGGGCTCTGCGCCGCCGTCGCCGCCGCCCGGGCCGGATGCGCCGTCACCATACTGGAAAAGGCCGGCCGTGTGGGGAAAAAGATCCTCAAGACCGGCAACGGCCGCTGCAATCTCTCCAACCGGAAGGCGTCCCCGGCGTATTACAACCATCCGGAGTTCGTGGCTCCCGTTTTGAACCGCACGGACTGCGAGGCGCTGCTGGACTTCTTCGCCTCTCTGGGGCTCTGGACCGTGACGGACGCGGAGGGCCGGGTTTATCCCCTGAGCGACACCGCCGCCTCGGTGCTGGACGTGCTTCGTCTGGAGTGCGCCCGACTGGGCGTGACGGAGGTCTGCTCCGCCGAGGTGACCGCCATCCGTCCCCGGAAGGCCGGGGGCTTTTCCGTCCGCACCCGGGAGGGCGGGGCGTTCGACGCGGACCGGGTCGTCGCGGCATCCGGCGGGGGCACGGAGCTGCTGCGTCCTCTCGGCCATGAGACCGTTCCCTTCGCCCCGGTGCTCTGTCCTCTGCGAACCGACGCCGATTCCATCCGGGGCCTGAGCGGCCTGCGGGTGAAGTGCCGCGCCGCGCTGCGGCGGAGCGGGGAGACCGTGACGCAGGACCGGGGCGAACTGCTGTTCCGGGATTTCGGCGTCAGCGGCATCCTGGCCCTCGATCTCTCCCGGAAGGCGGAGGCGGGGGACGAGCTCTCCCTGGATCTGCTGCCGGACTGTTCCCCCGAAGAGCTGTTGAAGCGGCTTGAAATCCAGGCCTCCCTCCGATCGGAGCGGGAACAGCTCCTCACCGGCGTGTTTCATCGCCGGCTGGCGGAGGCACTGCTCCGGAGAACGGACGGCGAGCCCGCCGCCCTGGCCCGGACCGTCAAGGACTACCGGCTCCGGGTCCTCGGGCCGGGGGATATCCGGAACGCCCAGGTCACCCGGGGCGGCGCGGCGGTGGAGGGCTTCGACCCCGCCACCCTGGAGAGCCGTCTCTGTCCGGGCCTCTACTGCGTGGGCGAGGCTCTGGACGTGGACGGGGCCTGCGGCGGCTTCAATCTCCACTGGGCCTTCGCCTCCGGGCTGGCCGCCGGAAGGAGCGCGGCGATATGATCGAGCTGCGGGACATGCGCCTGGGGCTGGACGGGGATCTCCGCGCGGAGTGCGCCCGGAAGCTCCGGGTCCCGGAGCGGGACGTCCTGGAGGTCCGGCTCCTGCGCCGGAGCGTGGACGCCCGGCACAAAAACGACGTGCATTTCATCGTCTCCGCGGCGGTGTCCCTCCGGAAGGGCGAGGAGCGGTTCACTCCCTACGCGCCTCCTGCCCCCCGGCTGACGGAGCCCCTGGCCGCGCCGC
>JAEEGL012741175.1_pt1 | contig 11337 bp, 9 predicted proteins | sample 9134231 | NCBI WGS metagenome assembly JAEEGL01 (sample SAMN16246548, study PRJNA631951) | gut metagenome | biome: gut microbiome; feature: rumen; material: fiber-attached | host: Bos | place: Iran: Karaj | collected 2018-10
ACCGTCAGCTCTGCAGCCAAGCTCACCGTCCGCGTACCGATCGTGATCACAGTCCAGCCGAAGAACCTGACTGTGAACGAAGGCGCGACCGCAACCTTCAAGGTGACCGCCACCGGCGCAGACAGCTTCCTGTGGTACTACCAGAAGCCGGGCGAGACGGACTGGACCTCCGTGTCCTCCTCCAGCGGCAAAACGGCCAGCTACAGCATGACGACGGCAGCGCGGCACGACGGCTACAAATATCGCTGCGAACTGAAGAACGCGACCGAGAGCGTCGTCACCGATGCGGTCACGCTTACGCTCAACCTCAAGCCGGTGATCACACAGCAGCCGGAGAGCCTGAGCATCTACGCCGGCTATACCGCGAGCTTCACGGTCGTTGCGGACGGCGCCGCCGGCTATCAGTGGTCATATCAGAAGCCCGGTGAGACCACTTGGACCAATGTGTCCTCGAACGGTACGTCCGAGACCTATTCGCTCACAGCTGCCGCAAGACACAACGGCTACAAATACCGCTGCACGGTGAAGAACAGCGTCGGCAGCCGCGTCAGCGCGACGGCCACACTCACGGTCATGACGCCGATCGTGATCACGACGCAGCCGGTCGACAAGAGCGTGGCAGCGGGCAAGTCCGTGACCTTCAAGGTAACAGCCACCGGCGCAAGCAGCTATCAGTGGTATTATCAGAAGCCGGGTGAGACGACCTGGACCGCGGTTTCGGCTTCCAGCGGCAAGAAGGCCGCTTACACCATGACGGCGGCGGCACGTCACGACGGCTACAAATACCGTTGTCTGCTGAAAAACGCCACCACCAGCGTCTATACGGACGCGGTGACGCTGACCGTCGGGTAAGCGAAAGCCGAGGCTTCCATTTATCATCAAAATAGAAGCAGGCACAGCTCTGTGCCTGCTTCTAAAAAAGAATACTTTTCCAGGGATACGGGAAGAATCTTCCCGTATCTTTTTTTATTGGGAAGTTCCGCCATGAAGGTATTAAGCGTATTCGGCACGCGGCCGGAGGCCGTGAAAATGTGTCCCCTCGTCCGCGAGCTCGCCCGCCGGGAGGGGCTGGAAAGTCAGGTGTGTCTCACCTCTCAGCACCGCGAGATGCTGTATGCCGTGACCGGCCTTTTCGGCGTCAGGGCAGACTATGACCTGCATCTGATGCGCGAGCGTCAGAGTCTGGGCGACATCTTCTGCGGCGTACTGCGCGGGATGGAGGGCGTTCTGGATCAGGCGCGGCCCGAGCTCGTGCTCGTTCACGGAGATACCTCCAGCTCCTGCGCGGCCGCGCTCGCCGCCTTTTACCGTCAGATCCCGGTCGGTCATGTCGAAGCCGGGCTGCGCAGCTTCGACCGTTACTCCCCCTTTCCCGAGGAGATGAACCGCCGTCTCACCGGCTCGCTCGCGTCGCTGCACTTTGCTCCGACGGAGCGGAACGCATGCAATCTCCGCGCCGAGGGGATCCGGGAGAACGTCTTTGTCACGGGCAACACCGTGATCGACGCGCTGCGCTATACCGTCCGGCCGGACTATGTCTTTCACAACGCGCTGCTGCGCTCCGGAGCGCCTTTCTCCGGCCGCTGCGTGCTGCTTACGGCGCATCGGCGCGAGAACCTTCCCCGCCCGCTCGCTGCGATCTGCCGCGCCGTACTGCGCCTGGCGGAGGCGTTTTCCGATACCTGCTTCCTCTATCCCGTGCACCCCAACCCGGCGGTGCGGGAGATCGTGCTGCCGCTTCTGCACGGCAGGAGAAATATTATGTTAACCGATCCGCTCGACCTCACGGACATGCACAACCTGATGGCGCGCTGCGTCCTCGTGCTGACCGATTCGGGCGGGCTGCAGGAAGAAGCGCCTGCGCTGGGCGTGCCCGTGCTCGTTCTGCGCCGGGAGACCGAAAGGCCCGAAGCCGTAGAGGCGGGGACCGTCCGTCTGGTCGGCACGGCGGAGGAGGAGGTTTTCCGCGCCTCGTTCGCGCTTCTCTCCGACGAGGAGGCGCGTCTGCGGATGGCAAGGGCCGTCTCGCCTTACGGCGACGGCCATGCCTGCGAGCGGATCGCGGATCTCGTTTCGCATTTTTCCGGCGCGCGGAGGGCGGCAGGTTGATCGGCGCGCTGTCCCTGGCCGCGAGGAAATACGGCTTTCTGCTGCGCGAGCTGATCGTCCGCGACTTCAAGGTCAAGTACAAACGCTCGGCGCTCGGCATGCTGTGGAGCCTGCTCTATCCCGTGCTGATGATGTGCGTGATGGCCGTGGTCTTTCGGAACGTGTTCCGCTTTGCCGTGCCGGGCGTGAGCTATCTGAGCTATCTGATGACGGGGCTGACGCTTTTCAATTATTTTTCGGAGGCCTCCAACCTCGCCATGAGCAGCGTCGTGGCCAACTTTTCGCTGCTCGGCAAGGTCTACATGCCGAAGTATATCTTCCCGCTCTCGAAATGCCTTTTCGTCGGGATCAATTTCCTTCTGACGCTGCTGCCGCTCTATGCGGTCATCCTTCTGACGGGCACGGGCCTGTGCTGGCAGCATCTGCTGCTGCCCTATGTCTATCTCTGTCTGCTGGGCTTTACGGTGGGGATGGGGCTGCTGCTCGCTGCGGCGGCGGTGTTCCTGCGCGATCTTTTCTATATCTACGGCATCGTCCTGACGGTATGGACCTACCTCACGCCCATCATGTACGACATCTCCGTGATCGGCAGCGCGCCGCTGATCGCGCTGATGAAGCTCAATCCCCTGTATCAGTATATTTCCTTCGCGCGCACGATCGTTCTCTTTCACGCGACTCCCTCGCCGCGGCAGTTTCTCCTCTGCGCGGTCTCCGCGCTCCTGGCGCTGGCGACGGGCGCGGGCTTTTTCCGCGCGAAGCAGGATCGTTTCATCTACTATGCATAAGGAGGATCGAATGGACCGGGACGGCGAGATCATGGTCGAAGCAAGAAACGTCTCCATGCGCTTTAACCTGGGTATCGAACGGGGCTTTTCCTTCAAGCAGTGGTTCGTGGATCTGGGAAGCGGGAAAAAGGCCGTGAGGGCTGATTTCTGGGCGCTGCGCGGCGTCAGCTTTTCCGTGCGCCGCGGCGAGGTCGTCGGCCTTGTCGGCGCGAACGGCGCGGGAAAGTCGACGCTTCTGAAGCTGGTCGCCGGCGTCATGAAGCCGACGCGGGGCAGCGTACGCTGCGGCGGGACCGTCTGCCCGATGATCGAGCTCGGCGCGGGCTTCGACCCGCAGCTGACCGCGCGGGAGAACATCTATCTCAACGGCGCGATCATGGGGTATTCGCGCGCCTTTCTTGACAGCCGCTTTGACGCGATCGTCGATTTTTCCGAGCTGCGCGGCTTTCTGGAGGTGCCGGTGCAAAACTTTTCCTCCGGCATGACCGCGCGCCTGGCTTTCTCCATCGCCGTGCAGGTCGAGCCGGAGATCCTGATCGTCGACGAGATCCTGTCCGTGGGCGATGCGGCCTTTCAGGCCAAGAGCGAGGAGAAGATGATGCGCATGATCCGCGGCGGGACGACGGTGCTGTTCGTGTCGCACTCCGTCGAGCAGATCCGCAAGATGTGCTCGCGGACGCTCTGGCTCGACCACGGCGTTCTGCGCGAGGACGGCGGCAGCGACGCGGTCTGCGAGCACTATCTCTCCTCCCTGTTTCCGGGAGGCTGACGATGATGGCCGCGATCCTGCGGGCCGGACGCTTTTTCCGGCGTATCCTCTCTCATCTGCTGCACGGGCGTCTCTCCTCCGCTGCCGCGGAAAGCCGCGCCGCACTGCGGCGTTCCGTCCTCTTTCTGCGCTCGCGCGCCGGCGCGCGGCAGCTGCGCGCGGAGCTCTCCGGGCGCGTCGCGGGAAAGCGCGTGATCGTCTTTCCGCCCACGCTCGACTGGCACCTGCCGCTGTATCAGCGTCCACAGCAGCTCGCCCGCGCTTACAGTGAAAAAGAGAACACCTTTGTGCTCTATCTGACCGCCAACGCGGCGTACGACCGCGTCGTCACCGCGGAAAAGCTCAGCGGGACGCTCTGGCTCGTCAACGCCGCGCTCTCGCGCGAGCTATGCGCGGTTCTGCGCGGCGCGGGCGAGACGGTCCTGTCGCTGAGCTGGACGGCCAACCGCCGCTACGTCGAGCTGTTCAGACCCGACGCGCTGATCTATGAGTATATCGACGAGCTGGAGATCTTTGACGGCTATGACGAGACCATGCGCCGCGAGCATCTGAAGCTGCTGCGCAGCGCCGATCTGACGGTCTGCACGGCACGGGCGCTGTATGAAAAGGCCCTCCCCTTTGCCAGAAGGGCGATCTGCAGCCCGAACGCCGGCGACTACGCGCATTTTTGCCGCAGCGCTCTTGCGCCGCCCGCGCCGGAGGCCTCGGCGCAAGCCGCGCGCTTTCGCTTCACGCTCGGCTATTACGGCGCGCTTGCAAGCTGGTTCGATTATGTGCTGATCGCCTCAGCGGCGGACGCGCGGCCGGAATGGCTGTTCCTGCTCGTGGGCATGGACTATGACGGGACGCTGCCGAAAAGCGGGCTTCTTGAGCGGCGGAACGTGCTGTGGGTGCCGCCGCAGCCCTACGAGCGGCTTCCCTCTTTTCTGCGGCTGTTCGATCTTGCGCTGATCCCCTTCGTGCTCAACGAGATCACACGCTCGACCTCTCCGGTCAAGCTCTTTGAGTATATGGCCGCGGAAAAGCCGATCCTCTGCTCGCGGATGCCGGAGTGTCTGCGCTATGCGAGCGTCGAGACCTATTCCGATGCTGCGGATTTCCTGCGCCGGGCCGAGGCGCTGCTGGCGCGTCGGGACGATCCGGCGCTCAGAGCTTCGCTGCGCCGCGACGCGCTCGCCAACACCTGGGAGGCGCGCGCGGAGGAGATCCTTGCGGCGCTGGAAAACGCAAAGCGCGCGGAGAAGAAACGGCCGTCTCTGCCCCCGCGCGCGGTCAAAGAAGCGGTCTCCGACTGACGGAGACCGCTTCTTTGCATCGTCTATGCTTTTTTCAGATTGAGCGCCAGCACCGCCGTGGCAAAGACGCCGACGAACAAGACGGTATAGATCAGACCGCGGGCGGCATAAAAGCTGAGAGCCTCGGCTGCCGCGGCGAACAGGAACGACAGCGACGTGAACAGCAGCAGCCAGCCCCGCCGATCGCGGAAGGCCGCGAAGAGCGCGAGGATGCCCGGCACGGAGGCCGCGATCATGGCGGCCGCCGCGGCGAGGCGCAGCATGTGTTCCCGCTGTGTATCCGCCGCCCGCTGCGCCAGCTCCGCTTCCGCGCCCTCGATCAGATCCTCGCCCGCGCGTACGCGCGCGGCGATCCCTTCGTCGGCAAGCAGAGCATAGCGCAGATTGCCGAAGCGATCCTTCTTTTCGCGATATCCCTCCACCTCGAGCAGCATGGCGTCCAGCCGCACGGCTTCCTCTTCCATCTCCGTTTTGCGGCGGTCGAGATCTTCCTTTGTCGTCAGCTGTTCGGCCTGCTTCTCTTCCAGTTCTTTCTTGCCGGCGATCAGCTGCGCTTCGGCGTAGATGAGCATCTGCTTGGCCTTGTCGAGCTCCTTTCTGCCCTCTTCAAAGCCCTTTTTGGCCTCGAGCAGCATCGGCTCGCCCTCTTTCAGCGCCGCCTCCGCCTGGTCGAGCTGTTCCTTCAGCTCCGGCAGCTTTTCAAGCATCGTCAGCGTCTGTTCGGCGTTTGCGATCACGCTCTCAAGCGAGCCGCCCGCGCTCTGCCCCTGCGAGATCATCGCCCCGGCGGAGGCGATCAGCTCTTCCGCGCTCGTGCTCCCGTCGGCAAGCTGCGCGGTAAAATTGTTCATCGCCGCCGCGGCGGGGGCGAGCGCTTTTTCCAGCTCATCGGCGCTGTACGCTCCGGAGATCCTTCCCCGCACGGTCTCCATCTGGCCGCTCAGCGCGGTGAACTGGGCGAGCAGCTGCGCGCGCAGCGCCTCGGTATCGATCTCATCGGTCTCGTCGTCGCGGGGCGGATTCTGGATCGTGTCGCGGATCGCGCCGAGCGAGGCGGAGAGCTCGCCCTCCGATCCCTTTACCGCCTCCAGTCCGGCGCGGACCAGGGCGAGTTCGGGCAGGCTTTCCTTCAGCTTTTCAGCCTGGGCGTACTGTTTTCTGCCCTCTTCCAGCTGTTTTTTGCCCGCCAGATACTGCTCATAGCCGGGGCGGAACTGCGCCTCGGCCTCGTCGAGCGCTTTTTCGCCGTTGTCATGCTGGATCCAGCCCGTCCGCAGCGCGGCGTAGCCCTCATCCAGCTTTTCCTGGCCCTGCTTGAGCGCGGCCTCCGTGGCCGTATAGATCGACAGGTCCTTGCGATAGCTCGTCTTTTCGCTGTCATAGCGCGCTTTCGCTTCATCATAGGCGGCGCTCTGCCGTTCAAACTCCACAGGCGCGGCGGCGATCTCGGCGCACAGCTCTTTTGCCTCTGCCGTCTTTTCGGAGAGACGCGCGGTATTCGTATTCTGTTTTTCTCTGCTGTCGGCGGCTTTCCTGATGCAGATACCGCCGGAGATCAGCGTGAGCACGCTTACGACCGCGAGAAACGCGGCGAAAAAGCGCGTCAGGGCAGGATGCCGCAATACGATCCCCTCCGAATCCTTTCTGGTTTTGTTATTATACATGATTTATGTGAAAAAATCATCTCTCCGCGCGAAAAAATTGTGCCGGGAAGCATAGTTGTGATATGATAGGCACGGAGATGATGGCATGATCCTGTCCTTTGCGCCCATGGAGGGCGTCACCTCGGCCGTTTACCGGCGTGTACACCGCCGATATTTTCCGGAGGCCGATCGCTATTACAGCCCCTTTATCGCGCCGGACGGGCGCGGAGAATTCAAAAGCTCGCGTCTGCGCGACTTGCTCGGAGAAAACAACGAGGGCGTCCCGCTCATCCCGCAGATCCTCGCCGGCGGGGCCGAGGCTTTTCTCGGCGCGGCGCGGCGGCTGTACGATCTCGGCTATGAGGAGGTCGATCTGAACCTCGGCTGCCCCTCGGCCACGGTCGTCTCCAAGCACAAGGGCGCGGGACTGCTGCGTGATCCGGACGCGCTCGATGCCCTGCTGGCCGACATCTTCAGCCGCAGTCCCGTCGCCGTGTCGGTCAAGACGCGCCTGGGCTTTTCCTCGCCCGATGAGATCGAGGCGCTGATGGAGATCTATGATCGTTACCCCATCCGGGAGCTGATCGTTCACGCCCGCTGCCGCGAGGGTTTCTATCACAGTCCCGTGGATCTCGACGCCTTCTCGCGCGCTCTTTCGCACGCTGAAATGCCCGTGGTCTACAACGGCAATGTCTTCACTCCGGGCGACCAGCGCGTGATCGTCGAACGCTTTCCCGGCGTATCCGGCGTGATGCTCGGGCGCGGGGCCGCGGCTGATCCGGCGCTTTTTCGTACGATCCGCGGCGGAAAGGCGCTGGAGCTTGGCGAGCTGCGGGAATTTCACGCCGCTCTCATCGACGAATTCCTCTCCTCCGGTCTGACGCCGTATTTTACCTCCGCCAGGATGAAGGAACTGTGGTTTTACCTCCGCGCGCTCTTTCCGGGCGAGGACAAGCTGTTCAAGTCGCTCGTCAAGGCGCGGGATCTCGGTGAGCTCGTCTCGCGTGCGGGCGATCTGTTTGCGTACGGTCGCTTCGACCCCGGTCCGGGATTTTCGGGCTGACAAAAAAACCGCCGGTTTCAACCGGCGGTTTTTTCCGTTCAGAGCTTGTATTTTTCGGCGTAGCTCTCGTAGTACTCGTCAAAGCGGTGTGAATGCAGCTCCTTGAGGTTGATGACGTAGCCGTGCGTGTCGAAGTCGTCCCGGTTGAGCTCGATCATCGCGATGGCTACGTTCGAGCAGTGGTCGGCCACGCGTTCGAGGTTCGTGATCAGGTCGTTGAAGGAGAAGCCCTGGTTGAGCGTGCAGACGCCGCTCTTGAGGCGGTCAACGTGGCGGAGCTTCATCTCATCGCAGAGCTCGTCGATGCGCTCCTCCAGCGGCTCAACGGAATAGGCCTGCTCAAGGCTGTCCTTTTCAAAGGCGCCGAGCGAGAGCGAAAGGATCTCCTCCACGGCGGACTGTAGCACCCGCATCTCCTTTTCTGCCTCGGGCGAAAAGCGGACCTTGTTCTCGTTCATCTTCTGCGCGACCTCGGCGACGTTCATCGCGTGGTCGCTGATACGTTCAAAATCGCTGATCGTATGCAGGAACTTGGAGATATCCTCGTTCTGCTTGTCGCTCAGCTCGCGGGTGTTGAGCTTGACCAGATAGGTGCCGATCTTGTCCTCGAACTCGTCCACCAGGTTTTCCTTGCGCTCGATCGCGTCATAGCCCGCCGGCGTGAACTGCCAGACGAGCGCGCACGCATCGAGGATGGCCTCCTTTGCCGCGGCGGCCATATCGTTGACGGTCAGGCGGCTCTGCTCCAGCGCCAGACGCGGGTGCGTGAGAAAGCGCTCGTCAAGACGGTCGAAAGCGGCGTTCTGACTGCGCTCGCTCTCGCTTACGCGGATCAGCTTTTCCGCCAGCGCAATAAAGCGGCGGTTGAAGGGCATCAGAAAGACGGCCGTCAGCACACGGAATACCGTGTTGACCGCGGCGACGGAGAAGGGATCCATGACCTTGTCCTGCCATCCGAGCCCGACGGCGGCGTCCAGCCCGTAATACAGCGCGGCGAAAAGCAGCGCGGCCACAAGTTCGACGAAGAAATAAAGGAAGGCCGTGCGCCGGCCATCCACCTTTGCGCCGAGAGCCGAAAGCAGCACCGGCACGGAGGCGCCGACCGCAATGCCGAGAATGATCGGGTAGGCGACGGCAAAGTCGATCGCGCCCGTTGCGGAGAGAGCCTGCAGGATACCGATGGCGGCGGAAGCGCTCTGCAGGATGGCCGTAACGACCGCGCCGAGCAGCATGCCGACAAGGGGATGCGAGAAGGTCGTGAGCAGAGAGAGGAAGACCGGGCTGTCCTTGAGCGGGGAGACCGCTCCGCTCATCGAATGCAGACCGTACATCAGCACCGTGAAGCCCAGCAGGATGTCGCCCGCATGCTTCTGCACCGGGCGCTTGGCCGTCATCCGCAGCAGGATGCCGACAACGGCAAAGACCGCGGCGATCGTTGAGGTCGACAGCAGCGAGGCCCAGCCGCCCCCCTCTCCCAGATAGGACAGGCATATGATCCAGCCGGTAATGCTCGTGCCGATCAGCGCACCGTGGATCACGGACAGCGCCTGCTTCGTCTTCATCATGCCGGAGTTCACAAAGCCCACGACCATGACCGATGTGGCCGACGAAGACTGAATGACCGCCGTCACGCCCGCGCCGAGCAGAAGCCCTTTGAGCGGCGTCCCGGAAAGGCGGAACAAAATGAGTTCCATCTGGCTGCCGGCGACCTTTTTCAGACCTTCGCCCATCAGCCCCATGCCGAAGAGGAACAGGGCGATGCCGCCGAAGAGAGAGATGATGTCGGAAATATTCAAGGCAAAAACCTCCTGTATGTCTGGTACGATTGCCTGTCGTTTAATCGTTATGTAAACCAAATAGCGCCCACGGGAAAAGCGCCGGCGGCGGGGCGGAAAAGCGCATTTCCCTTCCGTCGGCGGGATGCGGGAAAGCAAGAGCGTCCGACCACAGCGCGAGCGAGCAGCCGCGCAGCGCGCTGCCGTAGCGTCCGTCGCCGACGAGCGGCATGCCGCGCGAGGCGAACTGAACGCGGATCTGATGGCTGCGTCCCGTGTGCAGCGTGATCCGCAGCGCCGAGACTCTCAGCCCCTCGGCCTGCGCCGAAGCGAGCAGTTCATAGTCGAGCAGAGCCTCCTTCACACTGCGGCGCGGCCGTGTCACAACATAGCTCTTGTTCCGCGCGGCGTCGTGGTAGAGAAGGTCCCGATACCGGCCTTTCGGCTCGTCCGGGACGCCCTGGACAACGGCGAGATACTCCTTGCGCATCCCCCCTGCGGCGATGGCCGCGGAGAGCGCACCCGCCGCTTCCCTCGTGCGGGCGTAGACCATCACGCCTCCGACCGGCTTGTCGAGCCGATGGACGCAGAAAAACTCTCCGCCGAGGCGCTCGCGCAGCAGCGAGGGCATGCCTTCCGCCTCGGACACGACGCCGGGGCTCTTCAGGCAGACCGCGATGTGCGCGTCGCTGTATAGAATGTCAATCCCCATTGAATTTTACCGCGTCAAAGCTTTTCCCGTCCAGCTTCGCGGCCGCCGCGCCGTCAGCAAAGACCGTCACATTCGGCGGGAGCTGGAGAAAGGCGGCGGGATAGACGCTGTCGTCCCGCCCGTAGAGCATGTGGAAGACGGCTGTGCTCTTTTCTTCGGTGAACGCGACAAGCACGATGTCGCGCGCAAGGCAAAGCTGCTGGAAGCCCATCGGCACGCCGCGCGGCGGCACCTGCTCCTCGCCGCCGAAGATCGCAGCGAGTTCGCGCTTCGTTCTGTCGGTCAGCTTCTGCACATGCGTGTTCGTATCGAACTGCGTAGCGGGCTCGTTGAAGCCGACGCGCGCATTGTCGCCCAAACCGAGCAGGGCCAGATCGATCCCGCCCGCGCGCTCGATCAGCGCGTCATAGGCTTTCGGATCGGCCGGGTCCGGGATAAAGAGCCTGCGCTCGTCCGCGTCGGAGACTGTAAAAAATGCCTCCGCAAGACGGCGCCGGGCGCAGTTCGGATCGTCCGGCGCAAGGCCTTCGAACTCACAGACCGCGAATACGCGCGCCTCGCGCAGCGAGAGGCCGCGCTCCCCCGCCATAGCCGCGGCGCGGTGCAGGACGCGCAGCACGTCGTCGCCGGCGTCGAGCGCCAGAGTGGAATCCTTTTTCTTTTCAAGCTGTCTGATAAGCCGCTCCGCGGCTGCGCTCACGCAGTCCTCTGCCGGCAGGATGATCGTCTTCACGTTTGTTTTGCTCCTTTTGGGACAAAATAACCCGGGGTGATTCCGCAGTGGTGATCATATTCGTCCGAACGCTGATCGTGTATCTTGCTCTCCTTGTCTGTCTGCGTCTGCTCGGCAAACGGCAGCTCGGCGAGATGGAGCTGTCGGAATTCATCGTGGCTTCGCTGATCGCCGACCTTGCTTCCAACCCGCTGCAGGACATCGGAATGCCGCTTCTGAACGGACTAATCCCTGTCGTGACGCTTTTTTGCTGCGAGCTGGCGATCTCCACGCTTACGATGCACAGCGTCCGCCTGCGCGCTTTTCTTTTCGGGAAACCCAGCCTGCTGATCGAGCACGGCCGGATCCTGCAAAAGGAGATGGGCCGGAACCGCTTCACGCTCGACGAGCTGATGCAGGAGCTGCGCGCCATCGGCGTGCGGGATATCGCCACGATCGAATACGCCTTTCTGG
>JAEEGL012897433.1_pt1 | contig 11337 bp, 8 predicted proteins | sample 9134231 | NCBI WGS metagenome assembly JAEEGL01 (sample SAMN16246548, study PRJNA631951) | gut metagenome | biome: gut microbiome; feature: rumen; material: fiber-attached | host: Bos | place: Iran: Karaj | collected 2018-10
GTTTGGCTGGAGAATTCACTATAGAATTCCTGGCACCTTTGAACGTGAAACTTCAGGTCGGAACCGAATCCGGGGATGATCAGTGCATAGAAGTGGAGATTGAAGCGGTCAATGCGGGAACACTGGGATTATATGATGTGAATACACTGACACGGGAAGATGCGGCTGCATCCATTGATACAGTTAAGACCGCCATCGAAAGAGTATCATCAATAAGATCGAATCTCGGTGCAGTTCAAAACAGACTTGAGCACACCATTAACAATCTGGATAACATCGTAGAAAATACAACAGCTGCCGAATCCCGTATCAGGGATGCGGATATGGCTGCGGCCATGGTAGAGTTCAGCAAGTTGCAGATCCTTACCCAGGCAGGCCAGGCTATGCTGGCTAATGCAAACCAGAGCAAACAGGGAGTTTTAAGTCTTATAAGCTGATGTGACAATGGGGGATGCCCTCCATTGTCATTTTCTTATAACTAACGTTATAATGATGTTGCACAATTAAATTTCTGATTTTTCTGTTTCTATATTTATAACGTTTTCTGTATAATATTCGGGAGGGGATGATTATTGGAGAACGGTATGACATTACTTGATATCCCCTTTTCTGAAAATCATAAATCTTTATATTCTGCGATTTTTCTTGGCGGGATGAGTGCCCTCCTTTCTTCGCGTTCCCTGTTACCGGATTGTAAGTTAAAGCGATATATTTATGCATGTTTTCTTATAAATATGCCTGTCGTCTGGGGTGAACTGTAATGCTTATTAACGTTGCAATTTGTGATGATGAAAAGATAGTAAGTGACGATCTTCGTTCCAAGATTACACGGATTCGAAGCGATTATTGCATTGATATATATAACAAAAGTAAGGATATCTTAGGTAAAGCCGATAAGTATGACATTATTTTCCTTGATATAGAAATGCCGGAAATAGACGGAATGGATCTCTCGGTTATGCTGAGAGACCGGGGGTACAGAGGCTTTATAGTATTTCTGACCAGTCATATGGAATTCATGCAAAAAGCCTTCAAGGTTAAGGCGTTCCGATACCTGGGGAAACCGGTTAAGCCTGAGGAACTGGAAGAGACTATTAACGGTGCCGAGAAGGAAATCCTTGGCAGGAAGAGCATAGTTATTTCCGATTACGGTGCGGATCGGAAGATATTTGCAGAAGATATCTTTTACCTGAAAGCAGACGGCAATAATACGATCATAAGGCTTGAAAAGGAGAAGATAACTACGGGTAAAACCCTGAAGTCCTTCCTGGATGATCTGGGTACGTCGATGTTATATCAGGTGCACAAGTCCTATGTAGTATCCTTCAAGCATATGAAGATAATAGACGGCGATACCATATATTTCCAGGGGATCGAGGATGAGATTCCTGTGGCCAGGAGAAGGATTCCTTCGGTAAAAAAGGCTTTTTATTCATTCGTAAGAGAAAATGCAAAACCTATATAGGTGAGGAGAGATGAAGGAAGTATTTATTGGCGGGCTTTACTATGCCATTGAATTTTTAAAAGTATGGCTGGTGTCCCAGGGTATTTTTGGAATTAAGATCCGGAAGAGTATTCGCTACGGATTCCTGTTATCACTGATCGTTATGGTGGTAAATCCCTGGTACGATATCGTTAATGACAATCCCATCGTATACATGATCATCATGTATATAGCGTTCTTTGTTTCCCTTGAGAAGAAAAAGCACGTAGGCTGGATCGTTGTCATAAATATCGGAATATCCATTGTTGATGTTCTTATATCCTGTGTCGCAGTATTCTTTAATCCGTCATTTAAGGAAAGCATAGTTTCCGAACCTTTCCTGACGGTTACTTTTAATCTTATTTCCTTCGGTATCTTTGCTCTTATTTATTTATACAAGAACAGGAAGAAGCTCCATAAAGGTATTTCCCTTCCGACGGATGATGCATTTATCTATATTGTAATCTGTATTACTTTGCTGATACTGATCGCTCCTGTTCAGCTCAGGATCCTTGGCAGGTTAAAGGAATGGAGCGTAATGTCGTCGGTTCTGTCCGGAGTACTACTTATGTTTTCCATAGCCATCCTTCGTATCAAAAGGCAGCATGAAATGATGCGAATGGAAAAGGATATGATGATGGAGGTTCTTGATACTCAGAAGAGATATTATCTGAATATGCTTAAGAATGAAGAAGAGACCAAGGCATTCAGACACGATATCAAAGAGTATCTGTTCTGCATTCAGACTCTTCATAACAATAAACAGTACGATCAGCTGGATAACTATCTGCAGCAGATGATGGATCGTGCGGAAGGTTTTAGTCCTCGTTTTTCTACGGGAAATGATTATGTGAACATGATCCTCAATGACATGGTTTCCCAATATGAAGATGTTAATATAGAGCTTAACGGTAAATTTCCTCCGATCAAGCTGGAAGATATAGATGTGTGTTCTTTATTCTATAATCTGCTGAAGAATTCGTTTGAAGCCGTTCAGGAAGTTGATAATAAAGAGATCAGGATGAACATAAAGCTCCAGGGACTTAACTTGATAGTGGAACTGATCAATCCGTATAATCATATCTGCCTTGACGGGAAGGGCGGTTATAAAACTACCAAAGAAGGTAAAAACCACGGATATGGTCTGAAGAATATCAAAAGGTGTATCAAGAAATACAATGGTGAGTATACGGTGGATTCCAAAGACGGAGTGTTCAGAACGGAAATCCTGATACCTGACGTAATAGTTAATACTTAAGACCGGAGTGATATAGAGACTGCTTTACAGTGTGACTGTAAAGCAGTTTTTTTGTTGCGCTGATGAACGGTATAAAAGTCGTGATGAGTGGCATTGAGGCGTAATTATGCGGGTGATACTGTTTTTATGTAAGATCGAAAGAATCGATAAAATCGATTTATTCAAAGTACAAATCAGGAGGAATTATTTATGGAAAACAACATGAAAGAACTTTTCGAAGGTTTTGAAGAAGTAGAAGTACTCGAAGTTAACGAAGCAACCGCTCTTCCTGAGACCGGTGCATCCAGCGTTTCCAGCTCTTGTGACAGCAGCTCTTGCTGCGGATCATCTTCTTGCTGCAGCTAATATAAGATCTGAATCTTATAAGTTAATTTTCACCTAACAAATTTGAATAAATCGTTTTATAGATCCGGCCAAAAACTTTTGGCTGTAAAGCGCCTGTACCGCACATGCGGTACAGGCAATCTGTACCAGACATCAGTACCTTAATCCGGGAGAGTAAGAGATGAAATATGTTGAATTACCGCTTTTGATGGTAAGAGAAAACAGTGTTAAAACCGGCAATCTTTACAAAATGCAGGCTGAGAAGACTATTTCAGCCTATTTTGATTATTTGAAAAATACTGACATATTTAACGAAAGTTCGGAGAAGGTTACGGATGAGATCGAAAGATGCGTTAAGAAATACTACGACGATAATCAGGCCGATTGTAAGAAACTCATTGAGTTAAAACGAGAGATTTTTAACAAAAGATACACAAGGTTAGATAAATACAAGTATTTGCTTGATAAGTTCGAAGGCCTGGATGAGACGAAAGATTACTTCCTCAAATACGAGAATCTCGTAAAGATGAGGGATGATATAAAAGTTTTCTATGATGAGGAATATAACAAGGCACGCCGGATTCTTTGGGATGAGTGGAACAGTAAATCAAACCTTACGTGCGGACTTATCAATTACGAAGAAAATCTCTTTAATAAATTAAAAGACTATCTGGCCAAACCTTCTTCCGATCATAATAACAAGATCAAAAAACTCGACAATACACTTTTAAAAATCTATACAAGAGCGGTATTAAAGCCCAGTCCTTTTTCTACTTTTTGCGGAATAAGGATGGAAGCTGATGATATCGGAACAGAAGGCTCGGAGTTCCGTAAAGAAAGCATCATTCAGATCAATTATGTTCACGTATTAAGAATCTGGGAAATGCTCTCCCGCAGTGATGAGGTGAAAAAAAGGCTTCATTACAGGGTTAACTATTCCATGAGAAAAGACGGAAACAGCTATTCGGTATCCAAACTTATCGATATGCCGGAGGAAAACGGAAAGCTTTTCGAAGGAAAAACGATTCTTGTCAGAATTCCCGAAAGTGAAGTGCTGAACAAATTAAATGAACTCAGGAGTTCTAAAGCTACATATTCTTACGACGAACTGGCAGATAAACTGGGCGTGGGCGGAAATAAGGATGTTATCCCCTACCTTGTAGAGAAAAAACTAGTTGATTGTGTCGAAAAGCTTGATGAAATCCCTAAAGGTATCATAGCTACTTTTATACGAAAGATGAGCGAGTGGGGACTTGATGACATTGAGCGTGTTAAAGAAGTGATTTCAGCACTTGAGAAGATCGATATCTGCTTAAAGTCAGCAGCTTCCGAGACGAATTGGGAGAAAAGAAAAGATCTGTTGACAGGGATCAGACAGGATCTTGATGATATTTATAAAAGTTTCGGAAGGGATAAATGGTGTGAGAAGAATCTGATATATGAGGATTATTTATCTCATGAGATCGGCAAGAAAGATTTCATCATATCAGAGGATAACAGGAAAACAATGGAGATCCTGACGGAACTGAATCTATTGTTTGATGTAAACGCCAGAACGCAGTCCATGTTTGCCAAAAAGTTTGTGAGCAAATACGGTAATGAAAGTGTTCACACATCGGATCCTACACTGATCAGCAGGATAATCGATTCCAATAAGAATTATAACTATATGTGGGATAACAACATGCTGGTTGAACCCCATGATGACGATCCTGATATAGTCAAGCGAATGGATGACCTGAAAGCAGAGCTGATCGATCATCTGAGAACCCGAATTTCCGAATGTGATACAGGCATATTAAAGCTGGATACGAAATATTTAACCGGAATTGTCGAAGCGATACCCGGAGAAATAAGGGCCCGCAAGAAATCCTTTGAATTCTTCGTTCAGCAAACTGATGACGGCCTTGTGATCAATAACATATATTCCGGCTACATGATGTATTACAGCAGATTTCTTCAATACTTTCCGGATTTGTGGAACAGTGAGCAGTTTAAGGGTTATCTGGACACAGTTTTTAACGGCGATGAAAAGATCTGCGACATGCGTATAGCAAGCGGATTTAACGGAAATATCAGACCTCAGATAACGAAATATGAATTAATACTTCCTTCTCAGCGTAAAACGGATGATTCATCCATAGATTACAGAGAATGCTATTACAAATATGATGAGCGGGAGAACAGAGTAAAGTTACATCACGACAGCATTGGAGATTTTACAACCATATCAATGGGAAGTCTTATGCCGTTATATCTCCCGGGAATTACCGGTCTTTTACATAGTATATTCGTTAACTCGCTTGCTTTTAAAGATTTTAATAAGCTTGATATTAAAAGCGAAGATGAAATCATTCGTTTTCCCAGAATATATGTGGATGACATTTGCATCTGCAGACAAAGCTGGAGGATACCCAATTCTCTGTTTGAACAGATAATAGAAGAGTCGGCGGATAATTGTGAGCTGTTCTGTAATTTTAACAGATGGATCGATGACAGGAATATACCTTCAAATGTGTTTGTCAGAAAAGATCTTCATAAGGATATGGCTGATATATTCCTGGGGAAAGCAGACGGAAAGAATCTTGATATGGCAGCAAGAAAACCCCAGTCCATTGATTTCAGAAATCCGTTGTCTGTACTGCTGCTTGTGAAGATGTGTTCTGACGGACATGATTTCATCGTGGAAGAGGCATATCCCGATTATTCCGGTGTCGACTGCAATGTCCGGGAAGGTGTATATGAACTGAGCTGGGTATAAGGTGGATGGCATGATAGAAAACAGATTACGTTTGTTCTATTACACAAAAGAAGAGAATAAGAGAAAGCTGATGACCACGCTTTCGGAAGTGTTACTGGATGAAAAGTATAAAGATATCGATTGGTATATCAAGCGTGACTGGAGATATGGCCCCAATATAGGTATCTATTCTTATCCGAAAGAAGGTCAGGAAGACCTTGAAACCGAATTCTTCAAAGCAATCAAGAAAAAAGCGGAAGGATTCTGGAAAAAAACTGTTTCTACAGAAGAGTATCCCAAGGAGGAAGTGCTCAGACAGCTTAATCAGCTTGAAACAAACGGAACGGATTCAGACGATTCATTTCTTCCCATTGAGAAGAACAAAACCTGTAAGATCGATCAGATCGAAGAAAAACGTATTGATATGTTTGCTGCAGAAGAAGAGTACAAACTGTATCGAGAGAAGAGATGTGAAGTCGCAGGTCTTGTGCTCAGAACCATACAGGTATTAAACGGCCTTGAAGAAGCTGAAAGCTATAAGCTGCTTGTCTGTATATATGCAAAGCTGGCTGAGCACTATCCCAAATCCGGTTTCTTAAACGGCTGTATGTCATTCAAATCCCATATAACCGGTTTTCTGTCCAATAAGGACAGCAGAGTTGGTGGCATTAAATTCAGATTTGAAACAATATATGACGAAATGAAACCCGGTCTGGATCAGATCTACAATAATGATTTTGTGATCGACAAACATAAAGATCTGATAGAAGACTGGTCGTCATTTTTCGGGAATTTTATCGGCTCGATCCAATATGACAACGAGATTAAGAAAACCATAATGAGGGACGGTCAATATTCCGAGAAATCCGAAAAAGCATTGCTTAATTATTCGGACTTTCATAATAAGTGGGTTGGAAGAAAAAGCTTTAAAAATTTCTTCTATTCGGAACCGTTCTACAAATACAGGTTATCGGTTAATTTCTTCTATCTGCTGCTGCCCACAATGGGAATAGGCCCCATCGGAAAGCATCTGTGCTGCTATCTGGTCACAAGACTGGTTGAAGAAAATAACGGCATTCATCTGATGGATATGATAGCGGAAAGCTGATGAATGATCGGTAATTTAAGAGGTGACAAAGTGTATCTTGTTTACAAGAATAACATCCAAATGTATCTGGTAAATGAAAACATTGTTATTAAGACATGGAATCGTTTCTTTACCCTGAAAGAAGACAAAGAAACTTTTGAGATGATCAAAAGGGTTATCAATGCCGTCAGGACTCCTGTCACATATGAGAAGATCCTGAGCGCTTTGGGTGATGAGAAGAAAAAGATCGATAAGGCGATTTCCGTCTTATTAAAGACCAATGTGATCATGGCAGCAGAGGACCCGTCACTTTTTGAAAACAAGTATTTGTACCATTACGAAAATCCGCTTTTGATCGTTGAAAACATGAAAAATAAGGCGGTGCAGGTAAAGGATGTTCCAGAGGAGATCCGAAAGCTTTTGCAGGATGAGGGGATGAAACTTTCAGGTGAAGCAGGGGATTTTGCTCTTGTATGGAACAGCGGATCGTTAGCAGATATCAGTGAGAGCGCTTTTGCTGGAAGAGCCGAGAGGACAATAGTCTGCGGCATTGAAAAAGGCACCTACTACATGATCATTGGTGATGAAAGTACCAATGATATCAGAAAAGCCGGATATTATTTTAAAAACCTTGAATCTGAAAAGACCAATGATAATCAGAAGATAATCTTTAACGAAGTATTGGTGAATACCTGCATCAGGACTTTCTTCGCAGGCGGTGATTCTGATTTTATTACCGTAAGTCCCGATCTGTCGGTTAAGAAAGAAAACCTTAACTTTCATATGATCGAAGCTTCGAATAAAGAAAGGAAGTTAACGGAAGCAGATGTTGCGGGTGAAACAAAGGAAGTACTATATCCGGATTTTGATGCATTTGTAAATGACCTTCCCTTTGTAGGATATTTCGGAAGTATGAACCGTGACCAGCTTCCCATCCCCAAGCAGGAGTTATGGCTGATCGATAAAAGCGGGAATGTCACGGATAAAATACTTTCCGCAGGTGATAAGTGTGAGACGGCAATGCGCAAAGCTTTTGGGGAAGCAATGAATCGTTTCCTAGGAGAGAATTTCCGGATATTTGACGATAAGAATACTTATTATTTCAATCTTCTGACGGATAAGCTCTTCGAAACCGATAATCTGCATTTTCCTCTGGAATCGGGACTGGCAGAAGATGATATTAAGATAAGTTGTTATATCCACAGCATATTTAAGATCGGCAAGGTGTTTGTCGGAGACGGCGAAAAGAGAGTATCTTTCAATATCTGCAGTGGAAATACTCTTAAGCAGGAAATAAGTTATGCACTTATTGAGATCGGATGTCCCGTTAACCGTGCCATCGAACTTTCGGAAAAGGTATCGGGATCTGTAACCGGATTGGATGAAGCCGGGGATATCGAAGCACTGAATAAGAGGCTGTTGTCCTACCTTACGGATATAGGCACCGGTGTTTATGAAGTGTTTAACGAATACAGCGAGATGCTTCGAGGACAGGGCATATATCTGGGAAGACTTAAATAGGAGAGTGATGTTCCAAATGTCTGATAAGTATATAGATAAAAAGCAGCTGGATTGGGAAGGCCCCATATTTATATCTTCTTATACCAAGGATTATTCCGATGATCTGAACAAGATGATGGCAGAAGGAAATATGGTTTTGCATATTCATTACGGATGCGATTATCTGGGCATAAGAATTGCAAGTGTAAGCAGTGATCAGGGCTGTTTTTACTGTTACGAAAGACAATTTAATATAAACAATTCTCTCAGGATCGAAAAAAGTGAGTCTTACTTTTGCGAGGAAAGTGAGTTTACAGCTTCGCAGACAAGGGCTCTTAACAATATCGCGGGTGCGATAGTAAGAAGCCTTTCGGAGGACACATCAAACAGGGAATATACGTACTTCATTAAGTATAAAGATTATTCCGTAAACAGGATTAAGGTCAGGAAGCTTGAAGACTGCAAATGCTGCGGATCGAAAGTCGATGATTATGCATGGGTCCTTAACATGGATGAAGAACTGTTTGAGGGCGAGGACGGTTACAGAGTTCATAAAAACGTCGATCTCGATGCGATCAAGAATCTTACATATAACAGAACTTCCGGTTTGTTTCAGTACATTTACAAATATTACAAGAGTAATTATGTTCCGATCATTTGCTCGGAATTCAATGATGTCGTAACCGGAAGAAAGATCAGGACTTTCGGAAGAAGCTTCAGCATGTCTGGTGTGGAATCTTCGTCGATCCTTGAAGGGCTGGAGAGATATTCGGGAATGATGCCCAGGAAGCGCCGCTGCATAGTACACGAAAAGTACAAGACGATCAAAGATACCGGGATCAATCCCGAGAAATTTATCCTTAACTCCAAACCCGAAATAGAAAAGTACGGACTCAAGAGATACAGTTCTCAGAATAAATACAACTGGATATGGGCATATTCATGGAATGATAAGAAGCCCGTTCTGATACCGGAACAGATCGCCTATTACGATGTAAACAAAGATTCCGAGGAAAAAAGATTTGTTTATGAAACCTCAAACGGAGCCTCCTTGGGCGGCAGCCGTCAGGAAGCGGTTTTATACGGCTTATATGAGCTTATTGAAAGGGATGCATTTTTGCTCGCCTGGTTTAACAGATATAAGCCGGTAAAGATCGCTACGGAGAGTATCAGGAATGAAAAAATCCTCGATACCATCCGGTTGGTTGAGATGAACGGATATAAGGTACATATATTTGATATCACCACGGAAAACAGAGTTCCTGCGGTATGGGTGCTTCTGGAGAATCCCTCTCCGGATGCCAAGGTTCGAAGCTACTCGGCAGCAGGTGCACATACCAACCCGTATAAGGCAATCGAAGGCGGTTTGGTGGAAGCAATCACTTCCATGCCGATATATGAAAGCTTTCTTCCCGAGCAGGCGGAAAGAGCACATCTGTTAAATAGGGATTTTTCACAGGTAACCATGATGGAAGACCATGTACTTATGTATAGCGTTCCCGAATCATTCGACAGGCTCGGCTACCTGTTTGAGAATGAAGTTTATAAGGATATAGATGAACTGTATCCGGAATGGGAAGAGGTAAAGGGTGAGAGGTCGCTAACCGTGATCTTAACTTCGATACTGGACAGGATTGCAAAATATCATCCCGATATCATATTTGTCGATCAGACAAACGATCTTATCGAAAAGCAAAATCTGTTCTGCGCAAAGGTGATCATTCCTTCGATGCAGAACATGTATTTCGGGGAACAGTTTAAGAGACTGAATGTAGAGCGTATACGATGGGGAGCAGTACAGGCAGGCTGGAGAGATAAACCGCTTGATGAAAAGGATATCAGTAACGTGCCTCATCCGTTTCCTTAAAGGACGAAATGATGAAAGACAGGATTACAGAGCTTCTGTATCAGGTTTCTTATAACAGATATGCTCTTGAGAACAAAAGGGATGACGTTACATATGTATATCCGGTTATCACTCCGCTGGAGGGATGCGAGAAAGAAGGGTTAAAACCCGGTTACGGATTTTTTAATGAGAGCATGTTTCCTCTTACCGAAAGATCATCCGAAACGGATCATCCGATTGAGGAGATCAGGGATTCCATCGTACTCGGGACACACGGGATAACCAAGTATGAATACGATTCCCCATATAAGTTCCACAGACCGGTTCCCTCAGCAAGAGGTTTTCACCCCTGCGAATTATACATATCGTCGGGAGAAGGAGTTAAACGCTTTAATCCGGTGGAGAATGCTTATGACATTCTCGCTAAAAGTTCTAAGGAGCCCTGCGGTGATGAATTCGAAATTCTGGTTGCGGCTGATGATTGGAGACTGGGAAAGTACTACGGGAATTTTGCTTACGTTTTAAGTGCCCTTGATGCGGGACATATAATCGGACAGATAAGTGTCCTTGCTGCAAAGTTCGGATGTTATGCACAGGTCTCATATGATGTTTCGACTGAATTAAAAGATACTTCCTGTATGGAGTATTTAAAGGATCAAGGCCTTGTGGTATTTGCCGGTATAAAGGTCAGGAAGGATAAGAACTTCGGATCCGGTCTATATGACTTTGCGGTTAGCGGTAGCAGAAGGATCCTGTACACGGAGCAGCGTAAGAAGCTTTCACTGAGAAATGAAATATTGGAATTGCGTGAAGCCTGTGGTGAGTCTCCGAATCCAAAGAGAATCCTTGCTCCCGAAAGCGGTAAAGGGGACTTGGGAGAAATCCCGGGAAAAAGTATAGGTCATGTACTTAAGGAAAGAACATCGGCTCACAGCCACATCGGTTTAATGAGCATGGATGAGAGTGCAGGCCTTTCGGAGAAACTTGTAAGGACTGAAAAAGAACTGGCACATTATCTTAAGTTCAGCGGCATAGATAAATATACAAATATTTATATGTATCTAAACGCTGAAGACGGCGAATACGTCAGAGGCTATTA
>JAEEGL013944116.1_pt1 | contig 11337 bp, 9 predicted proteins | sample 9134231 | NCBI WGS metagenome assembly JAEEGL01 (sample SAMN16246548, study PRJNA631951) | gut metagenome | biome: gut microbiome; feature: rumen; material: fiber-attached | host: Bos | place: Iran: Karaj | collected 2018-10
AAACAAGCCTTCTACGGCAGCTAAGTCCGTAAGAAGACAGAAAAGGGTGACTTTGTCATTTTCCAGGATCTTGTCATCGCCTCGGGGAATTATGACATCCTTTCCTCTATGAATAGCGGTTATGAGAACTCCGTCAGGAAGACGGAGTTCTTTAAGAGGTTTGTTGACGATCTTCATTTCATTGGACTCGATGAATTCAAGGATCTCAGCCTGTCCCTGGATGAGAAGGGAGCTGATGACCCTCTTGCTTCCCTGTATGTACATGAGTATGGTACTGGTGATGATATCCTGAGGATTGAGAGCCATATCCACGCCCATGCTTTCGATGAGGTCTTTATAGCCATCATGGCTTATTTTGGATATAACGTCCTCAATGCCTTTGTGCTTGGCAAGAAGAGCCAGAAGAAGGTTCTCCTCATCAAAGCCGGTGGCGGTAACAACAGCGTCCATGTCGTCGATGTTTTCCTCGTCTAAGAAAGTACCGTCGGTGGCATCTCCGCAGAGGACCATAACGTCATCCAACTGAGTGGAAAGGTAGTAGCAGCGCTGCTTGTCCTTTTCCACGAGTTTTACTGAGATGCCGAAATCTGCCAGTTTGGAAGCAAGATAGAAGCCGGTCTTTCCGCCTCCTATGATCATGACTTTCTGGAGGTTGGTGTATTTACCTCTTTCATATACTTTTTTGTGGATGGCATTGATGGCCTGACGCTCGCCTACCAGATAGACATAATCGTTCTCCTCGATGACAGTATAACCGTGGGGGATGATGATCTTGCCGTTTCTGGAAATAGCTGCGACCAGCATGTTGGGAAGTATCTTGGCGACTTCTATCATGTTAAGACCTATGAGCTGTCTGTACTTCCTGACCTTGAACTGGACCAGAGCAACCTTGCCGCTGGTAAAGATACCGTTGGTAAGGGTATATTTCTCTACGAGATATTTATATATTTCATTGGTTATTGCCAGGTCCGGATTGATCGTATGATCGATGGAAAAACAGTCTTTGATGGAATCCATGTGATTCATGTATTCAGGATCTCTGACTCTGGCAATGACTTTTTTGCACCCGATGGATTTAGCCAGAGAGGCGATCACTATGTTTGCCTCGTCGGAATCGGTGCAGGCAATGAGAAAGTCACAGCTTCCGATACCGTTTTCTTTGAGGAATGAAAGCTGTTTGCCGTTACCTGGTACGGTCATTACATCATAAAGCTGAGAGATCTTATTTAGCACTTCGCTTCTCTCGTCTATGACAGTAATGGAATGATTGCTGCCTGTAAGGGCAGTAATGAGTTTATAGCCGAGTTTACCGGCACCTACAATGGCGATCTTCATGGTTTGCCTCCTAAAAAAAGCACATAAATATGTAATTATATATTGTAATTCAACTGAAAAGTATTTTCAAGGGGAAAGGAGAAGATTTTGGATAAGAGAGAACTGGGAATCAAGGGGGAAGACCTGGCAGCTGTCCATCTGAGAAACAGGGGCTATGACATTGTTGCCAGAAACTACATAACAAGATCCGGCGAAGTAGATATTATAGCCTTCAAGGATGGGGTCCTGGTCTTTTGTGAAGTTAAGACCAGAGTGGAAGGCATTTATGGTAATGGAAGGGAGGCTGTAGATGAACGCAAGCAGATAAAGATAAGAAAATGTGCAGAGCGTTTCATCCAGAGCACAGGTTTCAAATATGATTATATAGAGTTTCATGTAATAGAAATAACTTTGGAGCACCTTAAAGAGTGCTTCTGATGTCAGGGGGAATGATAAAATGCTTGCTATAACCAAAACTGCCGCTCTGAAGGGCATAGAAGGCCTGGAAGTGACCGTGGAAGTTGATTCATCAAGAGGGCTTCCCTCGTTTCATGTGGTGGGTCTGGGAGACGCGGCAGTAAAAGAAGCAGGAGACAGAGTCAGGACTGCGATCTTAAACGGTGGATATGAATATCCTAAGGGAAGAGTCACCGTAAACCTTTATCCTGCGTGGATAAGAAAGAAAGGGAGCCACTATGATCTGGCTATGGCCATGGGGCTTCTGGCTATAGAAGGAGTCATAGGAATAAAGCATCTTAAGGGAAAGGTATTTATAGGGGAGTTATCTCTCGAAGGCAAACTTATCCCGGTGAGGGGAATACTTCCCATGATAAGCGCTCTCGATAAGGAAACAGAAGAAGTCTACGTCCCTAAAGGCAATGCAGCAGAAGCTTATCTTGCATCAAGAGGCAAAGAAATAAAAGTTGTGGGACTTGAAGACCTGAAAGAGGCCGTTGAGATCGTAAAAGGCAAAAAAACCAACTACTATGAAGGAAAGGATATCACGCTCAATGATCCCGATCCGGAACTGGATTTCAGCGAAGTCAAGGGACACTGGTTTTCCAAGGAAGCTATCGTCACGGCAGTATCAGGAGGTCATGGCTTGTTAATGATAGGTCCGCCCGGGACCGGTAAGACCATGTTGGCCAGAAGGATCCCGACGATACTTCCTGATATGTCTTCAGAAGAACAGTTGGAAACTTCCATGGTTTATTCCCTGACAGGAGCCCTCAGAGAAGATATGCCGATAATAACCCGGAGACCTTTCAGAAAACTATCTTCAAGGATAACCGAGGTGGGAATGCTGGGAGGAGGTCCTGAGCCTATGCCGGGGGAAGTATCCCTTGCCCATAACGGAGTTCTTTTTATGGATGAATTTCTGGAATATGGAAGGAACAAGATAGACGCTCTGAGAAGACCCATGGAGGAAAAGAAGATAAGCCTTATAAGAAGGGGGACCGGATATACATTTCCGGCTGACTTCATATTGGTAGGGGCGACGAATCCCTGCAAATGCGGTTATTACGGAGATCCCGAGAAGATATGCCGCTGCACTCAGACTGAACTTGACCGCTACAGGTCCAAACTTTCAGGACCGGTGACCGAAAGGATAGATATGTGTGTGGAACTTCAGAGAATCGATTATGAAAGTCTTACTGAAGAAAATACCCAGACCAGCAGCCAGATGAAAGAAAGAGTATGCAGGGCCATGGAAATACAAAACAAAAGATTCAGTGGAACAAACATAAGATTCAATGCTCAGATGACGGAAGCCATGACAGAGGAGTTTTGCGCACTGGGGGATGATGAGGAACAGCTGATGGAACTTGCCTATGCAAAATATGATCTCAGCCCAAGAAGATATTTCAAAATACTTAAACTGGCCAGAACGGCAGCGGACCTTATGGATAAAGAGAGAATAAACAAAGAAGCCATACATCTTGCTTTAAACTATACGAAATTCCTGAACATGTACGACAGGGAGGAACAATGAATTCAAAGATCATAAATATAAATGATGAAGACTATCCTGACATTCTGAGATGCATCCATGAACCGCCTCCCGATTTATACTATATAGGGAGGAAAGAACTGCTGAAAAAGAGGGGGATAGCCATCGTGGGCTCCAGAAGATGCAGTGAGTACGGCAAGAACGTTGCCATGAAAATAGCGAAATCTGCCTGTATGAACGGATTCACCGTGATCAGCGGTATGGCTATAGGCATAGATAATTTTGCTCATCAGGGAGCATTGAAAATAGGAGGAGATACCATTGCGGTCCTGGGCAATGGAACGGATATTTGTTACCCCAGGCAGCATAAGAAACTTTATGAAACCATTGCAGATAATGGTCTCATCATATCTGAACTTCCCGATGGTACTGAGCCTATGCCATATAACTTTCCCTTGAGGAACAGAATAATAGCGGGTATAGCTGAAGCTGTGGTAGTGGTTGAGGCCAGGATGGGAAGCGGCTCCCTCATAACCGCGGAGCTTGCCGACAGCCAGAATAAACCTGTCTTTGCAGTTCCGGGCAATATAACCAGCCAATACAGTCTGGGCACCAATAAGCTTATAGTTGAGGGAGCACAGACTGTAGCAGTCATAGATGATATTTTCAATTATCTGGGAGTTTCTCCTAAAGTGACTGAAGAGGAACTGGGGGAACTTGGAGAAGATGAGAGGCAGATATACGAATTGGTAAAAGCTTCGGGTGAGATGCCGCAGGATCTAATATGTGCCAAACTGGGTAAAGATCCCATGCAGGTGGCAAGTATTCTTTCAGTCCTTGAAATCAAGGGATTCGTGGATTTCAGCATGGGTAAAGTCATGGCCATAAAGTTCTGAATTTTCTAAAAACCAAAAATAATTCTTGCCAAAATGTTTTTTTTCTTCTATTATATAGCCTTGTAGAAGAAATATAAATCGGAGGTAGTATGTCCAAAACACTTGTAATAGTAGAATCACCATCAAAGGCCAAGACCATAGGCAAGTATCTTGGATCCACATATAAAGTAATCGCATCTGTAGGTCATGTCAGAGACCTTCCTAAGAGCAAGCTCGGTATCAATATCGAAAAAGATTTTGAGCCGGAGTACATCGCCATCAGAGGAAAGGGCGAACTCATCAAAACTCTTAAGAAGGAAGCTCAGGAAGCATCCAAGATCTATCTGGCAACTGACCCTGACCGTGAAGGAGAAGCCATATCCTGGCACCTCTGCCACATCCTGGGACTGGATCCCAAGAGCAAGATCAGAGTAACCTTCAATGAGATCACCAAGGACAAGGTAAAGGCAGCAATCAAGGAGCCAAGAGCCATAGACCTGAATCTCGTGGATGCTCAGCAGGCAAGACGTATTCTGGACAGGCTGGTAGGCTATGAGATCAGCCCCATTTTGTGGAGAAAGGTAAAGAAAGGACTGTCAGCGGGACGTGTTCAGTCTGCAGCCCTTAAAATAATAGTAGACAGGGAGAGGGAGATAGAAGCATTCATCCCCAAGGAGTACTGGAACATTACGGTAGAGTTCGAGAATAAGAAACCTTTCCAGGGAAAGGTCCTGGAGTATAAAGGCGATAAGCTGGTCCTGAACTCAAAGGAAGAGACTGACAAGGCTCTTTCAGATCTGGAAAAGGGCGAATATCAGGTCGAGTCGATCCAGGAAAAGGAGAAGATCGTCAAGCCTTTCGCACCTTTCACAACCAGTTCCATGCAGCAGGATGCATCAATCAAGCTCAACTTCACCACCAAGAAGACCATGTCCGTGGTCCAGAGACTCTATGAAGGTGTGACCGTGCCCGGAAGAGGCACGCTGGGTCTCGTCACATATATGAGAACCGACTCTGTCAGGATCTCAGACGAAGCCAGAAAGGCCGCCTATGGTTTCATCGCGGATACTTTTGGAAGGGATTATACGGCATATAACGTATATACAAATAAGAAAAAAGACATCCAGGACGCACATGAAGCCATAAGACCAACCAATGTCAACATCCTTCCTGAAGAGATCAAGGAAATCGATAAGGACATGTACAAGCTCTATAAACTGATCTGGGAGAGATTCGTGGCAAGCCAGATGGCCGCGGCCAGATTTGATACGACCCAGGTCAACATAGTTAACGGAGACTACGGCATCAAGTCCTACGGTTCCAAGAGAACCTTTGACGGATATCAGAAAGTCTATGCTCCCGGAAGAGATGAGGACAAGGATAAGATCCTTCCCGCGCTTAAGGAAGGCGACATCCTTAAAGCAAGAGACGTTATCACAGAGCAGAAGTTTACAGAGCCGCCTCAGCGTTTCACTGAAGCAGGCCTTGTAAAAGAGATGGAAGAGAAGAACATCGGAAGACCTTCCACTTATGCGCCTACCATCTCAAACCTTCTTGAAAAGGAATACATCGTCAAGCCGGCAAGGATGAAAGTGCTCAAGCCTACTGAACTGGGTTTCATAGTCACAGATCTCATGGAAAAGCATTTCACCGATATCGTGGATGTGAAGTTCACTTCTGACATGGAAGACAAACTGGACGAGGTTGAAGCAAATAACACCGACTGGAAGCAGATATTAAGAGACTTCTATGGTCCCTTCAAGAAGGACCTTGATGCCGCTGCGCAGATGGATCGCATCAAGCAGAAGGAGGTGCCTGCAGTAGATGAAAAGGGTGCGGAAGTGCTTTGCGAGAAGTGCGGAAGACCCATGCTCATCAAGTCAGGAAGGTTCGGCGAGTTTATGGCTTGCTCAGGTTTCCCTGAGTGCAGGAACACCAGACCGATCCTTCAGACCATTGGCGTAAAGTGCCCGGACTGCGGCGGTGACATAATTCAGAAGAGAAGCAAGAGGGGCAAGGTGTTTTATGGCTGCGCCAACTATCCTAAGTGCAGCAGATCATACTGGTATAAGCCTGTAAATAAAAAATGTCCTCTTTGCGGAGAACTTTTACTTGAAAAACACAGCAAAAACACAAAACTTGCATGTTCGAATGATAAATGTAATTATGTCGAATAATATACAAGGGGAGGAATCAGACACTTTATGGATAACAAGATTCAATTTCACGCAACTACCATATGCGCAGTAAGACGCGGACCTGACGATATCGCCATCGGCGGAGACGGACAGGTCACCATGGGTGAGACTGCTATAATGAAAAACGGCGCAAAGAAAGTAAGAAAGATCTACAAGGGTCAGGTACTTTCAGGATTTGCAGGTTCAGTAGCTGATGCTTTCTCACTTACCGAAAAATTTGAAAAGAAGCTGGAGGAACACTCCGGAAATCTTAAGAAAGCTGCAGTAGATCTGGCACAGATGTGGAGATCAGACAGAGGCATGAGAAATCTGGAAGCTCTCATGATCGTAATGGATAAGGAGAGCCTGCTGGTCATCTCAGGAAACGGTGAGGTAATCGAGCCGGACCAGCCTTTTGTTGCCATCGGTTCCGGTGGAAACTACGCTTATGCCGCTGCCAATGCTTTGTATAATCACACAGATATGAAGGCTGACGAGATCGTAAGGGAGTCTCTCAGGATCGCAAGCTCCATCTGTGTTTACACCAACGATCACATTACTGTGCTCAAACTTGAGGAAGAGGGAGGCGAGAACGATGGCAAATAAACTCTACAACATGACTCCCAAGGAGATCGTAAAAGAACTGGACAAATACATCATCGGCCAGGATGAAGCAAAGAAATCCGTAGCCATCGCCCTGAGAAACCGCTACAGAAGATCACTTCTTTCAGAAGAATTAAGGGAAGAGATAACTCCTAAGAACATCCTCATGATGGGACCTACAGGCTGTGGTAAAACTGAGATCGCCAGACGTCTGGCCAAGCTCATGGACGCACCTTTTGTCAAGGTTGAAGCTACCAAGTTCACAGAAGTGGGCTACGTAGGAAGAGACGTTGATTCCATGGTAAGAGACCTGGTAGAGGCATCTCTCAGAGTGACCAAGCAGACCAAGCTGGAAGAAAAGTATGAAGTGGCAGATCAGATCGCTGAAGAGAAGATCGTCGAAGCCATCATTCCCGGCAAGAAGAAAAAGATCAATGAGAAGAAGAGTCCTTTCGACTTCATCATGAACTCCGGCGGATATCAGAGCCAGAAGCAGCAGTATCTGGATCAGCAGGAAAAGGAAACTGCCAAGGAAGACAGGGAAGTGGAATATGCCAGAGAGCAGGTCAGAGAACAGCTGAGACAGGGACTTCTGGAAGACCAGTACATCGAGATCGACGTAGTGGCAGCTCCCAAGGGCAATCAGCTTGACATGTCCAACGAAGGCATGACCATCGCCATCGGAAACATCTTCGGAGGAGACATCCCCGAGAAAACAAGAAAGAAGAACTGCACTGTAAAAGAAGCCCGTAAGATCCTGAGAGAACAGGAAGCCAGCAAGCTCATCGATATGGATCAGGTAACTGACGAAGCTGTGGCCAATGCTGAGCAGAATGGTATCATCTTCATCGATGAGATCGATAAGATCGCTTCAGGAAACCGCATGACTTCAGGAGCGGACGTTTCCAGAGAGGGAGTACAGAGAGACATCCTTCCCATCGTAGAAGGTTCAGTCATAAATACCAAGTACGGTCCTGTGAAGACAGATCACATCCTCTTCATCGGAGCCGGTGCTTTCTCTGTAGCCAAGCCTACAGATCTCATTCCGGAACTCCAGGGAAGATTCCCCATCAGAGTAACTCTGGAGAGCCTTACAAAAGAAGATTTCGTAAAGATCCTGACTCAGCCTCAGAACGCTCTCACCAAGCAGCACATAGCTCTTCTTGAGACTGAAGGCGTTGAGCTTGAATTCACAGAGGATGGAATCGACGAGATCGCAACCATTTCATACCTTATGAATGAGCAGACCGAGAACATCGGAGCAAGAAGACTTCATACTGTAATGGAGAAACTTCTTGAGGACGTATCCTTCAACGTTCCCGACCCTGAAACCACCAACATAACCATCGACGAAGAATACGTAAAAGACAGATTCCGCGAGACTATCTCCGGAGAAGATCTGGATAAGTATATCCTTTAATAAGCCATATGGCGAGTTGAAAGAGGTTTAGCAATGGAAGATTTTTTGAAAAAGATCCGCAGATTGAACTGGGTGCTTTCCGAAAGTACGACAGGTAATCTTTCCTATGGAGATCTGAGCAGGATACTCTCAGAGATCATGGAAGCCAATTTCTATATTCTGGACAACAAGGGAAAAGTCCTGGGCGTTTCATACAACCTGGCTATGGATACTTCCATAATCCCTGACGGTTCGGGTTTTGAGAAGGTGCCTACTGAGCATAATGAGAAATTCCTCCAGGTATCAGAGACTATGGCCAACCTCAGAGGAGAGGCTGTTTCTGAGATGCTGGGAGAGGATTATGCTCAGAAGGACAAGCTCCACACCATAGTACCCTGTATTTCAGGCGGAGTAAGGCAGGGCACGATCCTTCTCACCAGATACGACAAGGTATTCACCGACGTGGAGATCGCTCTCTGCGAATACGGCGCTACAGTTGTCGGTCTGGAGATCCAGAGAGTCGCCCAGATGGAGAAGGCCAAGGAGAGAAACCTGAGAATGTCCTGTGATATGGCTCTGGACACACTGTCATATTCAGAGAAAGATGCTCTCTTCAAGATCCTGAACTCCTTTGAGGAAGATGAGACCATATTGGTGGCTTCCAAGGTGGCAGTACAGTACAAACTCACCAATTCCGTTATAGTGAACGCCCTCAAAAAACTGGAGAGCGCAGGTATTCTTGAGACCAAATCTCTTGGTATGAAGGGTACATATATCAGATTATTGAATCCATTCCTGAGGGAAACCATTAATAATGCTGAAATTTAACGAAAATAACGAAGTAATAACAGAAGAAGAATATAAGGCTATCCTCGTCGGGATCCAGCTCGGCGAGGATATTTCCTATTCCATGGAAGAACTGAAAGGTCTGGCGGAAGCTGCTTCCATCAACGTCATCGGAATGGTGATACAGAACATGGAAAGAGCCAATTCAGCTACTCTCATCGGTAAAGGAAAGGTTGATGAGCTGACGGAGATGGTCTCCAATATGGAGGCCGATCTTGTGGTGTTCAATGATGAACTCAGCGGAATGCAGCTGAGGAATCTGGAGGATGCCCTGGGAGTCAGAGTCATAGACCGTGTCATTCTCATTCTGGATATTTTCGCTAAGAGAGCCACATCCAGAGAGGGCAAACTTCAGGTGGAACTTGCTCAGCTCAGATACAGAATGCCCAGGCTCACGGGCTTCGGAAGATCTCTCTCGAGGCTCGGAGGCGGCATCGGTACCAGAGGCCCCGGTGAAAAGAAACTGGAGACCGACAGGAGACATATCGAGAGACGCATCGACGATATCAGGGAGGAACTGGCAGCCATCAGGAAGACCAGAGAGACCCAGAAGAAGAGAAGAGAGAAGAACGAGATCCCGGTAGTGGCCCTGGTAGGATACACCAACTCAGGAAAATCCGCTTTAATGAACAGGATACTCTCAAAGACAGAGAAGGAGGAGAAGCAGGTCTTCGAGGAGAACATGCTTTTTGCTACTCTGGATACGTATCAGAGAAGGATCGATCTTGAGAGTAACAAGAGCTTTATTCTGGTGGATACCATAGGTTTCGTAAGCCGTCTGCCGCATCTTCTCATCGATGCTTTCAAAGCTACTCTTGAGATAGTATCGGAAGCAGATCTTCTGGTTCACGTGGTGGACGCAAATTACGAAAATAACGATTTTCACATCAAAGTCACCGAACAGGTCCTTAAGGAGATCGGAGCGGGCTCAAAACCGAAAATAATGGCCTTTAACAAGATGGATCTGGTGGACCCGGAGAATGATATCATTCCGATAGCCGGTTGTCCGAACCATTTTATCTCCGCTAAATATGACAGGGGAGTAGATGAACTCATAGAAGAGATCAAGAAAGAGATCTTTAAGGATCATATCAGGACCAGGCTCCTCATCCCTTATACCAGAGGAGACATCTCATCATATATCCAGAGCAAGGCTACAGTCTTCAGCGTAGATTATGCAGAGAACGGAACCATCATCGATTGCGAGCTCAAAGCACAGGATCACAGCAAATACAAGGAATTTGAAGTAATATGAAGTTGTACAGCACGGTCATGGGTCCTGCGGAAGCAGAGCAGACCATAGAAAAATCAAGATTCATATGCTACGTCTCACCGGCATCATCCAAGGAAGAGGCAGATGAATTTATCGCCTCCATCAGGAAGAAGCACAGGGACGCGACCCATAACGTGCCTGCCATGGTCATAGGGGACAAGATGCAGATCCAGTGGGGATCTGATGATGGGGAGCCCCAGGGTACTTCCGGCGCTCCCATCGTCCAGATGCTGGTCTCAAGAGGTATTACCAACGTGGTCATAGTTGTGACCAGGTATTTCGGCGGTATCAAACTGGGTACCGGCGGACTTGTGAGGGCATATACATCCAGCGCCAAGCTTGGACTTGAAGCTTCTGGCATAGGCGGAGTATATGAAATGGAAGTCATGGATTACGGAATGGATTATGCTTCATATTCCAGACTGGAAAACATGAGGGAGAAACCTTTCGAGATCCTTGGCTGCACCTATGGAGAAGGGGTCATTGCCCAGCTCAGTTTCCTGCCTGAGGAAGAGGACACTGTCATATCGGTTATGACAAACCTCACAGGAGGAAAAGGAAATATTATAAAAACTTCAAAAAAGTTCTTGACAAAGAAAGAGCTTTAATGTATATTATATAACTGTGCCGAGCAAATAAATCGGTGATACGGGAGTTTAGCTCAGCTGGGAGAGCATCTGCCTTACAAGCAGGGGGTCACAGGTTCGAGCCCTGTAACTCCCACCATGTTGCGGCCAAGTAGTTCAGTTGGTTAGAATGCCAGCCTGTCACGCTGGAGGTCGTCAGTTCGAGCCTGATCTTGGTCGCCATTTATTGAAAATGACATGCTGGTGTGGCTCAACGGTAGAGCAGCTGATTTGTAATCAGCAGGTTGGGGGTTCGATTCCCTCCACCAGCTC
>JAEEGL014528529.1_pt1 | contig 11337 bp, 6 predicted proteins | sample 9134231 | NCBI WGS metagenome assembly JAEEGL01 (sample SAMN16246548, study PRJNA631951) | gut metagenome | biome: gut microbiome; feature: rumen; material: fiber-attached | host: Bos | place: Iran: Karaj | collected 2018-10
AAATGCTCAGTCATCTTTTTCCTTTCTGTATCATACAGCAAACTTCTTGAATCTAAATCATTTTTTAGTGTTTTTTAATTCCCTCACATCTCCCGCACCTTGCTCGGGGTAAACGCCACTTCTTCGCAAAGAGGCCATATTTGGCATAGAGCTACCTGCCTAAATTTTACCCCATGCTTGGTTCCCGCTGCGGCCAGATAGTGAGATTGTAAAATTGCTGTTTTTATTGCTTCTACAGTGGTGATAAGTTCTTTGTTCATTTCATTATTCCCCCATCAAGAATTTTCCAGTACCCTGACTTATCAGAACCAATTCTTGTAATAATATTTCTTTCTTTTAACTCTGTAATCAATCTGCTTATAGTCCTTCGTGATTTACCAGTTTTTTCAGCCATTTCTCCATAAGTGATCGATGGATTTTGTTCTATTAGTGCCAAAATCGTTTTTACAGTGCCATTTACAGTGTCATTTACAGTGTCATTTACAGTGCCATTTGCCTTAAACATCATCATAATGTCATTTGGATGAACAGTATATTCTGGCGCAGAGATTCCATATTCTTTACAAAGATTACAGATTTTTTCAATTCCACGTCCCCAGCTTTCAATAAAACCGGCGCGGAAGAATGTGTTTGCAATATCCGGATTATGCGGAAGAGAACGATGTTTTTGCATTAAAGTGTCGGCTGTCCAGTTGGCAGGGAAAACACAGTCATTGCTGATATAAAGCTTATCCTTGTAAACACTGATTTGCACAGGCACGCCAACAGAAAAATCCTGATGTACCAGAGCATTAAACACGGCCTCTCGTACAGCATCTTTTGGGAAGGGATAATGCTCTATGCGAGTAATGTTGTCATAGGAGATTTCTGCGGTCAGATATTTTGTGTAAAGCAAATCTATTACCCTGTCTGCCTGAATCATAAGAGAACCATGAACTTCATCCTGATAGCGCAAATCTGCGTCAGTTTCAAAAAAACCGATTTTTACGAATGCGCCTGTTATCCATTTTTCAGGATTGCGATGGAAGAGCAAAACCGCTGCCCGCTTAAGCATAGTTTCATCAAGAAGATTCAGTTTTTCAAGTAAATCCTGATTTGAAAGTTTCAAATCATCTTTACTCATTCTTCCGCTACGGATTGCTTCACGGTGAAAAATATCAAGGCTTTCTTTATCAAGGTCATCAACACCTACATTTTCAAGCGGAACAGAATCCCAGTTTTTGCCAGTCTTACGCAAGAGAAAATTTGTCAATGCCGACCCCTGCAAAAGCTGCTTTGTACTACCAGTTCTGTAATGATATTCGCCCTTGTAATTGACAGGATATGGGTTTTCTTCAACAGTAATTTTTATAACATCTAGTCCGTTTTCAGAAAGCAAATCCACATCGACAATCAGCCCAAGCGCATCCCGAATTTTATTGGGAATATCTTCCATGAGTTTCTTTGAATCGGCAACGCCACAAACAGAACCATCATCATGCTTACCAATATAAAGCGTACCACCCTGAGCATTTGCGAAACCGCAAATCCACTTTAAATACTCATCGCGCCAGGATTCTTTGTATTCTATTAGCTGGCTCTCCGGCATTGTGCGCTCCTCTCTCTTCCGCTACTGGCGGGCAAGGCTCACATCTTGTATTATCCGGCGGCAGCAGTTTTGGCTAGCTAAAAAGCCGGATGGGGGGGCAGGAATTATGGATGGATAGGCAAGGCAGGCGCCCCGCTACTCTTACTCTGACAACTAGCGGATTTTATTGACATATAAGACTCTCTTATTTTCCTCACATCTCACGCATCTTGCTCTCCAGTTCTTCAATGCTGGGCAATGCTTTTCTCAATTTTTCTGGCATATCAGAAAGCGTCTTATATGTTGCTACGCCCATTGGTTTTTCATAATCCCTAACGGCATATTCAACATAGGTTTTATCAGCATTTCGGCAAAGAATTATTCCAATTGACGGATTTTCATTCGGCTTTTTGACATAATCATCAAGTAACTGTAGATACATATTCAGCTGACCAAGATATGATGATTTAAACTCTCCTTTTTTTAGTTCGATAGCGACAAGTGAGCATAATTCGCGATTATAAAAAAGCAAATCAATAAAATGCTCTTTACCAAATGCTTCAATTCTATACTGATTTCCTATAAAAGCAAAATCATGACCGAAAGTCATAAAAAAGTTTTTCAAGTTCTGAACAATCGCATTTTCTACAATTCGCTCATCAATATCTTCCCGATCGCGTTCTCCAAGTTCCTCCACATTCACAAAATCAAGCAGGTATTCGTCCTTAAACATTTCTATAGCCTGCAAAGCTGTTCTTGAATCAGGAATTGCCGTTAAAAAATTATTGGGAAGTTTCCCATGGTGATGAAATAGATCCGCCTTGAGCATATCGCGGAGTTTATACTTGTCCCAACGCTGGTTGGCAGCTTCATGAATATAAAAAAATCGCTCCTCAACCGTTCGTGTTTTGTTCAATATCTCGACATGCAGAGAAAAGCCAAGGCTTATAAACTCACTTATCGGCATATCGCCAGCCACCGGCTGGCAATTTACGGCCAAAAGTGAGGTATAATCAATAAACTCCTCGACCGCCACTGGCTGGTAATTTGGGTTTTGGATAGATTTTGGCAATTCGCCAGCCACTGGCTGGCGAATTATTTCACTCCAGGCTTCATAGAATTGACGCATATTTTTGATATTCGAAGCTGAAAAGCCCCGCAGTCCGGGCAATTCTTTCTGCAACTGTGCACTTATACGCTCGATAGCCCCGGTTCCCCAAAAGCCCTTTCTGGAATGCTCTGATACATAGCGACCTATCCCAAAGTAGAGTGACAGCTGCTCTTTGTTCACCACTTTTGCCGCCCGATACTGGCTCTGCAAAATAGCTGTTTTAATGCTTTTAACTGCTTCACGAATGTTTTCCGGCAAATGCTCAGTCATCTTTTTCCTTTCTGTATCATACAGCAAACTTCTTGAATCTAAATCATTTTTTAGTGTTTTTTAATTCTCTCACATCTCCCGCACCTTGCTCGGGGTAAACTCCACTTCTTCCTCACTTAGCCCATATTTGGCATAGAGCTACCTGCCTAAATTTTACCCCATGCTTGGTTCCCGCTGCGACCAGATAGTGAGACGGCCAAAATTGCGGTTCCCTTCGCTGGGGCGGCTGTTAAAAGGTCTTGGGGCATAAAAAACTATCTCCTCAATAATCTGAACAATGTTTTTATAGTTAATCATAAACTATAATAATCATGAAGCCTAAACCGGCTCATTTACCATTCGAGACTCCTCGCTTATTTTTGATTCACATACCCAAGAATTTCGAACTTCCACAAAGTTTTCAAGGTTAGTACAAATTTTTTGCCATTCAAAAATTTCGTTTGGGATATCGATTTTGTTATTCTTATAATAATTATATAACGAACTTGCCAATTCCGCACAGGCAGATTTTACTAAAATCTCTTCTTCTATAGTGCTATCTTTTTCATATGATGAAATCCTAATATTGTTAAGTCCACGAAGAATTTTTTCTAGTATCCCTGGTTCAAAAGCGTAATCAATCTTTTTTTGCAAAAACATAGAAAAGATTTTTAGACAGTCGACAAAATCTCCTCTAGCTTGCCACAAAATACTATCACTCAATAATTCAATCAGTTGTTTTAATTCTCCTTCACTCAATTTTAGTTCATCGTGACTGAAAATCAAAATTATTGTATTTAAAGCATCGACAGCTTCTGTTCTTTCGCTACTAATAATTTTAAGACCTATTAAGTCAAAATAATTTTGTCTTTTATCTGGGAAAACAAGTGTAGAGGCGAACAATGCAGGAAGGCACTGAATATCGTTATTTTTATAATTAATTAGGAGCTCTTTTATTATCGCAAGTATTTTATTAAGTTTATGATTGCAATCCAACAAATCATGAGATCGATATAAAATAATTTGTTTAATAATTTCAGCCGACAACATAAATGTTGTCCGCACAAAGTTCCTCTTGTTAAGGGATAGATCATTATCGTTCTGATATAAATATTTTGAGTCTTTTTCCCAAGACATCTTCATCTGGTTTACAATATTTATACAATATTCGTCAGTATAATAATCAGTTTTTGAGAGATACTCCGTAAGGTCGTACCAAGGAAAAACAAATGAAAAACTAGAGCTATCAGCCAAAATGCCTATTTTAGATTTTAACATACTTCTCTCATATCTTTCTATTATATTTACAAAATCTGGACATGGCAGATCAGTAAGCACAGATTTCGGATAATGTTGGATAATGGGAAGCCCATCTTCATCAGTTTTCAGAGAAGTCCACACAAGTGAGGTTAATTTTTCAGTTTTATCATTCGATAGGAAACCGGCATAAAACAGAGAGAGCAATGCATCTATGTACCAATTTTTTTCGCTCTCATCCTGTGACATTTTTAATAAGTCGATAAGTATATCGACTTTTGCGTTAATAGTATCTAGCGCAACTCCAGATACATTTAATTCCTTACGGAGATTTAAGTGGAAGCATGGATTTACAAATATAATGTTCTTATCAGGATATTTCATATCCAAAAGTATTGGCAAAAATTTTATTTTTTCTGAGCGAGAAAGGGATTTTAGCAGTCTTTTAGCAAACGCATCCAATATATAAAAATTGTGTACTAAGTTTTCATTGATAACGTCTCTCAATAAAAAACATACCTTTTCCTTTGTTTCAAAATCTGCCTTTGTACAAAATCGAGAAATAATTTTAAAAAGCGGAGCCATAAGCTGATTAGCAAAGGTTGTGTATTTAGTATAGGAATTATGAGGAGATAATTCATTTCTAAGCTCACGAACAACATTTAGCAATATATTAATAATTCTTGTTGTGTTCGCGAAATCAAATAATTGAATAACATTTCTAGTGAGAACAGTTTGGGGAATTTCGTTTTCATAAGTTCGCATTAGCAAAGACAAACAGTATTCTGATTTAAACAGAATAACTTTTTTGAGAGCGTGAGCAATTTTTCCATTTTCTAGAGTTACTGGTCCTATTCTGTATGGACAACCAATTTCTTCAAAAATTCTAAGGAATGTATATTCTTCTAAAGCGCTGTCTGCGTAAACCTTTTTTTCATTTCCATTTTCTATATCAAAGTTGTCATCATCTATTTCTATATTAAATTGTTCTAGGCTCAAAGAAGTCTGTAGTTCCTCAAAAATATTACACTTATAACTCTTCGAAATATACGATCTTTCATTGATTTCAGATATATCTATATATAAATAATTTTTATCTTTTTGTTCCTTCCTGACACTATAATAGAATAAAGGATTTATATAAGATATAAAGAACATTATTATATTTTCTATAGACAAAAGGAAGTATTCATCGCTTATATTTTTTCCCACTTGCTGTTTTCTTATTTTCTGTAACAAGGAGTTTAATATTGTTAACGCCGCTTGTTTCTGACCAATTTCTGCTAACAAACCAGCCTTTTTTATTTGCCAAATCGGAGCAGCATCATCTGTATCCCAATTTTCAATTTTTTCAATAAATTGCTTATAGTCAAATAGTAAAATTGCATACAATATTTTTTCATAACTATATCTATGCTTTTGTGATAAAGTCATTTTCTGAATCAAGCTATCCAGTATTTTTTCATACAGTTCGCATTTTGACTTATTCGCATCTTCTCTGTAAGACCTATATAAAGCGAGAATTATTTCTATGGCTTTTTCCTGGACTGATTTTCCAAATGAACCAATTCTAATCGTTTTCTGGGTCTCATCTAAACCAAGAACTTCTTCATATACTTTTTGCATAATTCTATTTAACGGATACAGGCATTTTTCCCATCTCCAGTTTATTTCGTGAATAAGATCTATGCATTGTTCAGAATGTGTTATTTGTTTCAAAATATCTATATCTGATACAGCATTACGAGTTTTTTCATACAATTTTTCCCTTTGTGCCTTTGGAAGTATTATCCATCCAGGATAGGATTCTCTTTCCTGCTTTAGAATTTTAGCAATGGTATTTAAATCAGTACCTCTAACCTTCTCCGAATAAAAGTCAAATAAATCTCCGACCCACCATAATTTGTCTTTCTTCTTTCTGGCCCAAAGCTCACTCACAAAATTAGAAAGTAATGAGCCCTTATCTAAATTTTCGGAATTCTTCAAAGTTGTTAAATCAACGACATTTATATTTCTGTCATTAAAAAGTTTTAATTTCGCACTAGAAATGCTATCGACAGTTATTAAATAAATCTTATTTGTTAAGTTTGTTCCCAAATTATCTCTAATCCAACCAATCCAATTTAAAAAATTGGGATCTGTTCCAGAAAATCCAAAGAGTACTAATATGTTTTCAACCAATGCCTGTTGAACCGTATTAACAAATGCTGCATGTGTTTTGGGATAAGTGCGGTATTGCTCTTCAGTAATAATAAAGGGAATAGTCGATGGAAAACTACCATGCAATTTTACAATGCGCGGTCGTATCGCGTTAACCAAATCGTAATCTTTTGTTACCAATGAATAATGTCTTGTTATACCATCAGCGGCTCGCTCTAATAATGTATCATAGTTTGTGGTAAAAACATCTGACCAATTTAGCCTCAAGAATTCAACATGCAGATCTGAAGGTTCATAATCCATGTCTGGAATAGAATCTATCAATATTTGATTTAAAGTATTTTCACCAAAGTCTGCTGCGATTTCGCTTGCCAGTTTTATTGGATCTTGAAATAGACAATTTTCTGTATCAGTCTCCATGCCTAATTTTTTCATAAATATTAAGCCCAAATCATTCCACAATGGTATTTTCTTTTCCGACTCAAACTTTGGTTTCGCGTTCAGGCTGAATCCTGTGCCTACCATTGCAGCGGCATGTCCACTCCGCAATTTTTCTGCAATCTCATCAATATAGTTTTTTGTATCTATTTCTTGTCTACTTATATTTTCACTCATCCTCTCACATCTCCCGCACCTTACTCTCAATTTAAACTATTTTTCATAATTATGGATCCGAGAATCTATATATTTCCATTCTGAATCAGAGATCTTCCAACGTTCGCGCAAAATAACATCAGTATATTTTCCTTCATACTTTTCTAAGGCTGGCACAAAACAAAATTTGTTTCTTAGCACATCCTGTGATATCACCGTCTGCAGTAGCAGAAATCTTACTGTTTTTGTAAATAGATATGATTTAAACGAAATAACTTCTTCTTTGGTATCAAATGCACCAGCGACAATAAATGATTCTGTACAACATGCTCCTGGTTCGGCTATTCTCGTATTACCATCATAATAAAAACCAACTGGCTTAGTAAAATCTGTTTGGCCAGCAATCGGTGCTTTAGGCACAAGCAATTTCCATTTATTAAGAAGATTCGAAGGATCTGAAATATCCTTTAATGCAGCAAACTTCTTACCTATTTTTTGAATAAAGTAACAAGGGATACCAGATTCTAGTGGTCTGTAATTAGTGGGCAAACCAAATGGTCTTTGCTGTGATACAGTGTTTTCTAATGTTTGTTTTGGTTTCTCAATATCAAAAATCTTTTTAATAATTGGAAGAGCCTGACTATATCGAACAAAAGTTTTATATTCATTGAGCTTACGCTTCGCTGAATGCTTAATACCTTGTTCGACATTTATTACTTCGCAGAGGCCTGTATAGTTTTTATCCCATAGAATATAGCAAATACCACCAGCGATATCGACCGTCGGAAAAGCATCAGTAGATTTTGGAAAATCGACAATTAATCGAAGTCTTTCATCATTTAGCATTTGCTCTCTAAAAGAGTCGAGTCCAAAACCACCACTAAACCACCTTGAAGGCATAATCATAGAAATATAATCTGGAGCTAGTTTCTTAGCCACATTAAAAAACAAGTTATATACAGGTGTTGCTTGTCTTCCAGAGCCACCTGTCTCTTCTTGATACGGCGGGTTGCCAACTACTGCATCAAATTTCATATTCTTCTCCCCAAAGGCCGTTAGAAGCTCCTGATACACCATGAGCCCGCAGGCGCTGCTGCTATTCTGATTGCGTAATTTCTTAACTAAATCTTCAATATAGACAATATTTACCGCTGCACCCGTAAAACCGGCCAGGGTGCGTTTGGTGATGCTTCTCGCCATCGGCGTTTTGCAAATTACAAAAATATTTTCCCTTAAAACACTGGCCCAAAGAGCCTGCTCAAGCTCCCGCGCAGCGCGAGGGGCAATTTCCATGAGCTTTCTCGCTCGATAAACACTGTAAGCCGCATAGAGAGCATAAAGCCCACTTTTAGCATTAATTTCCAGTATATGCGTATTTCTCCTAAAAACCTGTCCGGTCACCTTGCCTTGAATGACAAGATGCGGCTCGGCGCTGGGCTCATTAAAGTTTTCATCCCAAAAAGAATAGCCGCCAAGCGCCCCGGCAAGGTGCATATTCACTACTCGCCACGGAGTGAGCACCGTCTCCTTATCGGGATTTCTAAAGGTATTAAAAATTATGCTGATGCGCTCAATGCGCTCTTCAATCGGCAGCTTGTCCGCCGCCCGCGCCATCTGGCGAATTTTGATGCCCGCCTCACGAAAGACATCGGTATCATAGTATTTTTTAAAGAGTTTAAAGAGCTCTTTGGTCACCCCTTTGGGCATAAATTCTTCCCATGAAACATCGTCAACCAATTTGGTAAAATTCTCGATGGTTATAGGCTCTTCTTCGCCCAAAATATTCTTTTTGAGATCGGCTCCGTAAATAAGAAGCGGCATTCTTATGGAAATACCGCGCAAAATGGAAATAGCCGTATCGCGGTTTTTCTTGGCCTCCAAAAGGCGGGCCCGCGCCTCCTGTTCCTCAGGTGTAAGCTCCCGCTTTTCTTTGTGATTTTTTTGTTTTTCGAGCTCTTCAAATTCTTCGGCGGTAAAACCCAGCGCATTTATATTTATATCGCCTGTTTTGGCCATGGCCTTGGTGGAACCGATGATTTTTTTGAGATCTTCAAACTCACCAAGAGCTATCTGATCCAGTTTCATCAGCTCGTCATTATAGAGATAATTATCCTCAAAGCCGCTCCGCACCACTCGCTCGACATAGACTTTTTTGAGCTGCCCCAGCATCTTTTCCGTGTCGTAATTTTGCATACGACTGCCTTCAAAGCCGATGATGGGGCAAAAATTCAAGAATTCGCCCAAAATCTTGCGGTCGTTTTGCGTGGTTTTGCCGGCTCTGGCACTGATTTTGGCAGTTTCGGCAATCACTTTGAGCGTTCTGTCCGGGGCAAAATCAAAAACAAAACATTCTTCCTTTTGCCGCCCGCCGATAATGGCCGGCGTCTGCACCCGGAATATAGTTTGCATATAACTGCTGGCCGAGGTGCTATAAGAGCCGGCCAGCATAAAACAGGCCGTCCAGGGCTTTACCGTGACTCCGGTGGTGAGGCGCCCGCAGCTTAAAGTGATAGAATAGCTTTCTTCCGGATGCTCGCCGATGGCCTTTTCCACCAGCGCTAAGGCATCGCTGCTATTCACCTCTTCGTCGCCGTCACCGGCCACATTGGCAATATTAAACTGGCTAAAAACCGGGTGCTCCTGCAAAAGGCGGCTCAAGGCTTTGGCCTCTTTTACGCCGGGAATTATCCAGAGAGAATGGCGGAAATTTTCGCGATATTCCGCTTTGGAATAAGGGTAATTACTTTCATCATCTTCTTTGCTGATTAAATCCAAAAACTGCTTCACATTGATCTTATGAATAAACTCGCCGTCCTCGTCCACACGAAAGAACTCTTTGAAATTAAAGGCAATATCCGCATCAACATATTCAGCAAAGAGCTCACCTAAGTTATAGGTAAAAATATTCATGCGCGGCAAAGCGGCATAGGGGTTGGGATCACCCTGATGAAGTGCCTCCCACTCCGCCTTGGCCCGCTGCTCCATCACATAATCCCAAGTATAGATTTCATCTTCTTTAAAATCATCCATGAGATTAAAAGGAGTGCCCGAAAGATAGAGCACACAGGTATTTTCTTTTTTGCAGGCATTAAACACACTTTTACCGAGTTCCGTCTGCGTGCCTTCGTGGGCCTCGTCAATAATGATTAAGTCCCAATCTATGGCAAAAACATCTTCATTTTTAGCGTATTTACCGCCAACCAGCTCCGAGCCGCGCATATCCTGAATTGAAGCAAAATAAATATATGAGCCGCCGCCGGGCTCATTAAATAATCTTTCGCACGATTCCAGAGAGGCATATTTTTTAGAGCCGTACATATATTCCAGGCGATCGTAAAAAATTCTTTGATATTCATCAAACCAGCCGTTATTCACCACCGGGCGGTGCGTCAAAATAAGGGTGCGGCGAAAATTACACTCTTTCACTACCTGAAGTGCCGCTAAGGTTTTCCCAAAACGCATTTTGGCATTCCAGAGCATTTGGTGCGAGCCGCTCTTCTTTTTAAACTGGCGCACCGTTTTATCTATAGCTTCCCGCTGCTCCTTACGAAAAGGGAAGGGGCTTTTATCCTGAGAAATCTCGCCGGCAGTAAGAGCGCTGCGTTCTTCTTTGGCGGCGGCGATGGCTTTTTTAACCGTCTCCAGGTCGGTATAAAACCACTCATTGGCTTTGTGCTCCGGGTCAAAATATTTATGCCTAATTCCTGATCGTTCAAGAATATTGTGGACTTCGTGGTCTTGAAAAACGATCAGATTTTTGCCTCTCATACAAGCCGTGGCTTCGGTATATAAAAGCTCATAAGACACCCCGGCTGTCTGGGTCTGCTGATCAATTCTCTTTTTGGCGGCAATGTTCAGCTCATTGCAGTTTGGCTCAAAGGCAAAATAGGCCATACCCGCATTGCAGGAAGCCTCCCCGATTTTTAAAATTCCTGCATGGGCTTCATCATTTATGCGGTAAACATAGATTAGCTTCTGTTCAAATGATTGATTAAAAACCTGGGCCATTACTTCACCCCTCCATCGAGCTTATCCAGTTCCCCAATACTTTTAAGGAAATGCTTTTCAACAAGCGAAAGCCTGTCCACATCTTTGGCCCTGAACTTTTTATATTCTCCGTGGGCTTTATCCAATGCTTTTTTGTGGCTGACTTTATCTTCCAAAGCAGTTGTTGCATATTTTGCAACAGTTCGATTTTGGACCAGCTCACCTTCTGCAAAAATGTTCTTTATGTGCCGGGAAATAGTGGACTTATCACGCTGAAAGAGTTCTGCCATCTGGTCAAGGGAAAGCCACACCGTATCATTGTCAAAGGTCGCCTGAATCTGGGTAATTCCATCTTCGGTAGTGTACATTATCAGGCTGGTATTATTTTCGGCCATTTTTCTCTCCCTTCAGC
>JAEEGL016488308.1_pt1 | contig 11337 bp, 6 predicted proteins | sample 9134231 | NCBI WGS metagenome assembly JAEEGL01 (sample SAMN16246548, study PRJNA631951) | gut metagenome | biome: gut microbiome; feature: rumen; material: fiber-attached | host: Bos | place: Iran: Karaj | collected 2018-10
CCTTGAAATTCATGCGTATGCACTACGAAATCAAGGACGCTTCGACTGCTGCCAGCCGTGAAGTGATGGGAAGGAATGTCATACAGGTTGTCGTATGGGGTGCATGGTTCCTCATCACCATGAATATTCTAGGCATGTCCATGCAATGGTTGCTGGTTGTGACTGGAGGCTTGTCAACTGGTGTAGGTTTCGCTTCGAAAGACATCATCGAAAATATCTACTACGGAATCACCCTGATGGCTGGACGAATCAAGGTTGGCGACAGAATTGAGGTCGACGGAACAGTAGGCAATGTGACAAGCATCAGCTACACCTCTACCGTTGTAGAATCAATATTTGGCGAGGTCATCACCTTCCAAAACTCTCAACTGTTCACAAAGAACTACAAGAACCTGACACGCAATCATGGCTATGTATTACAAGTTATTCCTTATGGCGTAGCTTATGGCAGCAATCTGCAACAAGTGATTACGCTTGTCGACGATGCGGTCAACAATCTGAATCACAAGTGGGTAGACCGTTCTAAAAAGGTCAGGTCTGTAGTTGGCGAACTGGGTGATTCCAGCATCAATTTCAAGATGTTCGTGTGGACAAATGCAGCAAAGAAAGCAGATGTTATCAGCGATGTACTGCGCACCATTTACGATACCTTGAACCAAAATGGCATTGAAATTCCATTCCCTCAACAAGATATACATATTAAACAATAATACATTATTTGTTAAATAATTGGCTAAAAACGTGCATTTATTTAAAATAATCACTACCTTTGCAAGGTAATATGCAAAGCTGACAACTTATATGAAACATACGCTCATTGCAGGTCCATGCGTTATAGAATCGGCAGAATTGCTTGATATCGTAGCTGCAAAGTTGGTGGAAATCAACAAGAAACTTGGTACCAACATCATATTTAAGGCCTCATTCGACAAGGCCAACCGCACATCGCTAAAATCATTCCGCGGACCAGGTATCGACCACGGTTTGCTGATGCTGAGCGATGTAAAAGAAAAATACGGGCTGCGTGTAACAACAGACATTCACGAAGCCTGGCAAGCACAGCCAGCCGGACAGGTTTGCGACGTATTACAGATACCCGCTTTCCTGTGTAGGCAAACTGACCTGCTTATTGCAGCAGCTAAGACGGGGCGTATAGTAAACATCAAGAAAGGCCAATTCCTTAGCGGATTGGACATGCGCTATCCCGTAGAGAAAGCCCGTGAGGCAGGAGCCAAAGAGATATGGCTGACAGAGCGCGGAAACATGATGGGCTACAACAATTTGGTGGTAGACTTCCGTAACATTCCGCAGATGCTGGAGATTGTTGACAATGTCATCATGGACTGCACCCATAGTGTTCAACATCCAGGTGGAGCCAATGGCAAGACAGACGGAGACCGCCGATATGTTCCCCAGATGGCAATGGCTGCAAAAGCCTTCGGAGCCACAGGTTGGTTCTTTGAAGTACACCCCAACCCCGACCAAGGACTCAGTGACGCAGCCAACATGTTGGAGTTGGACAAATTGGAAGCTTTGATAAACAAATTATTATAGGCACTATAGGGGATATAGGTACTATACAAAATGACAACAAGAGAATACGCAATACAATGTATCAAGGACGAGGCACAAGCGGTGCTAGACCTGATACCTCAAATGAATGAGGACTTTGACCGTGCTGTAGAACTCATTCTTTCCTGTCACGGGAAGCTGATTGTAACAGGCGTTGGCAAAAGCGGACATATCGGAGCTAAGATAGCCGCTACGCTTGCCTCTACTGGCACACCCTCATTTTTCATCAACCCACTCGACGTATATCACGGCGATTTGGGTGTTATGTCTAAGGGAGATGTAGTACTCGCCATCTCTAATTCAGGACAGACCGACGAGTTGCTGCGTTTTATCCCAATGGTGCTGCATATGCAGATTCCCATCATTGGAATGAGTGGCAATCCACAATCTCTCTTAGCCAAATACTCCACCTGTCATCTTAATGTCTGTGTGGAGAAAGAAGCCTGCCCATTGAATCTGGCTCCCACCAGTTCAACTACGGCAGCATTAGTGATGGGCGACGCTTTGGCGGTAGCCCTCATGGAAAAGCGGAACTTCCAGCCACAGGATTTCGCCCAGTTCCATCCAGGTGGCGAGTTAGGCAAACGACTGCTCACTACCGCTCAGGATGTGATGATAACAGAGCACCTGCCCATCCTGTCGTCAGAGATGCACCTTGGCGAAGCTATTATCCTGGTGAGCAAGGGCAAGTTAGGATTGGGAGTAGCTATTAAGGACAATCGGATAGAAGGCCTCATCACTGATGGTGACATCCGTCGAGCTATGGAGAAATGGCAGGCCGAATTCTTCAATCGCACGGTAGCAGACATCATGACGCGAACCCCGAAGACGGTCAGTCCAGAAGCAAAGATATCAGAGATACAGAAGATCATGAATAAGAATAAGATACACAATGTGCTCGTTGTTGACAAAGACAACCATCTGCTGGGTATTGTCGACCGTTATGCATGTGTTCTATAATAGAAATGTTTATGAAGATACTGAGAAAAGTACTATTAGCGCTGATGCTTGTCCTGCCTATGGCAGCTGCTGGAATCTACCTGTTCAAGACGTTAGATGCTCGCAATGGTTTGACCATTAGTCAGATCAATTGCATCATGAAAGACTCGCGAGGATACATCTGGTTAGGCACTCCAGCAGGTCTCTATCGCTACGACGGCTATACCTTCCATAGTTTCCAATCAAACTCCCAGGACGGCTCCTCGTTGCCCGACAGCTATATTATCAGCATTCAGGAAACGCTGGAAGGAACACTTCTTGTCAAGACTTCGGCAGGCTATTGTATCTATCATCCTCAATCCGAAAATTTCGAGCGCGACATGAAACAGACTTTCAGTCGCATGGGTATTGAGGCTGTACCCAACATTGTTTATATTGATAGTCATAAGAATGTGTGGGCTTCTATCCCCAACAAGGGTGTCGTAGCCTATAACATGCAGCAACAAACCAGCTATGAGTTCAGTTATACCAATGATGCCCACGGTATTCCTCAGGGCACCATCTGTTCTATTGGTGAGTGTCGCGATGGTGCCATTCTCGTATATGATGACGGATTGATTGTATGCTGCGACATCATGCACCAGCAACACACTGTTTGGCAGAACGACCAGATAGCGCGTGAGCGCCTTCGTAATACGCCTACGCTGAAAGTTTTTTCCGACCAGATGGACAACATTTGGCTTTATGGGCAAGGAACTCTGATGCTATACAACAAAAGCACCAACACCTGGAACACCTCTATTGGCAATCAGTTAGGGCTTACATCTGTCAGCGTAGATCATAGTGTCAACGGAATGGCTGGCGACCGCAACGGCAACATCTGGATAGGTACTGACCGCACGGGGCTTATCCGTTCGTCCGTCAACAACCACGAAATGGAATATATCCAGCCTCGAAGCGCCAACGGCACTATGAAGAATCAAGAAGTTATAGGCATTCAGAGTGTATATATCGACGATACTGACCTGCTTTGGATTGGCACCGAGAAGTCCGGTCTCGCCTACTATGGCAGTAACATCTACAAGTTCGACACCGATTTCAATGGTGATATCACGGCATTGGCTCAGGACAAAGAGGGTAAGATATGGTATGGTACCGGTGACAAAGGCATTATCGGTTACGAGGGAGCCCTAGCCAGTCAAAAAGTTTCCGTAATGACCACTACTGAAGACGGAAGCTTATGGGTTGGTTCCAAACAGAACGGACTTACACGCATCAAAAACGGTTCCAGCACGTACTATTCAGTGGCTCGCGACAGCATGAAGACACTGATCGACGACCATATCAACGCACTTTGCAGCGATCACAGTGGTAATTTGTGGATAGCCACCAACGGAGGCTTGCAGGTGTATAACTCAAAAATGAACACTTTCTCCGCCTATACCCGAGAGAACGGAATGCTGAACACCAACAACATCACCTCGCTGTTCATTGGCAAGAATAACCACCTGCTCATCGGAACCTCCGAAGGTCTTGTTATTCTCAACCTCGACACCCGAGAAAAAATGGTGCTGACGGGTAACTCTACGAACCTGTCAACCTTCACCAACAACTATATCACCCAGATTTTCGAAGACTCTCGTGGTCTTTTGTGGGTTGGTACTCGTGAAGGCATCAACATCCTGAACCCCGATAACGACGAGTTAAGCTATATCACGGAGAAAGAGGGACTCTGCAACAATTCCATTTGCGGTATTGCCGAAGACAAGAACCATAGCATCTGGATTTCCACCAGCAATGGTATCAGCCGTGTGGTAGTACAACGTAACCACGAAGATGCCTCCTTCACCTATGGCCTCTATAATTATGACATCAGCGACGGCCTGCAGAGCAACGAGTTCAATATGGGTGCCATTCTCACCAAACAAGACGGTAACGTCATCTTTGGCGGACTCTATGGTGTCAACTGGGTGCGTCAGGGAAACAAGGACGAACAAGAATCCCTTCCTCGTGTCATGCTGACCCAGCTTTTCGTGGGTGAGAAGGAAATTCTCACCGGTATAGAGTATGATGGAAATGTCATTCTACCCCAGTCCCTCAACGAGAGCAACAAGATTGAGTTAAACAACAGCCAGAGCACCTTCACCATCAAGTTTGCCGCTGGTAATTACAATCAGGGCGAACGCCTCCAGTTCATGTACTGGATGGAAGGTCTGGATAACGACTGGCGTAATGGTGATGCCCTATTGCATGGAGTGAAGTTCCACAATCTGGGCAGTGGCAAATATACCCTTCACGTGAAAGCAGTCAGTGCCGACGGTGCTGTCAGCAACCAGGAGCGTACACTGGAAATCATCGTCGACCGTCCTTGGTGGATATCCTGGTGGATGCTCACCGTCTATGTCATCATTCTTATTATCATCGTTGCCGTCTGGCGCTATGGCATCAAGAAGTTCAAGACCATCTGGCAACGCAAGAAGACCGTTATTGACGAGCTGGCTCGTCAACGCGAGGAAATCAAGCTTACCAGCGACGATCTCCGTCAACCTATGGCACGTATGACAACCATTATTGGTAATATGGCCGAACGAGAGACCTCTATGGAAGGACGCGAGCAACTCAACTCTCTCCATTTCCAGATGCTTCAAATCATCACCCGCATCTCCGAGATGCAAAGCACATTGGAGAATCCTGAGAAGAAAGCAGAGTCGAATGCCAAGGACCGCCTCGAACTAAACGACAGCGGTGAGGTAGCCTTGACTGCTATTAGTTCTGATATGTCCGCAGACATCAAGGCTTTGGAGATTGACGAACAGTCCAAGAAGTTCAGCGTTGTCCTCATCGACACCAACCGCGAGTTTCTCTCCTTCATGAATGCACACCTGCACAAAGTCTATGACTTCCACGTCTACGATAATGTGAAGAGTGCCCTACCCGATATTGAGACGCTCAATGCTGATGTCGTGATATGCAAACAAGATATGGGTGCCACAACGGGTAGTGAGCTTTGCAACCAGTTCAAGTCTGATGTCCGTCGCAGTAAGACCAAGTTTGTCTTGCTGACCGATGGTGTCTTGACAGAACAGGATATGACCGACCAGAATATCACGCTGGCAGCCGATGACTATATCGCCAAGCCATTCAATATTCAGGAGGCTGTTATGCGCATCAACAGGTTGTTAGGTCTTGCACCGATTGAGATTAATCAGGACGTTATCGAGGGCAAGGAGACGCGTATGCTCGAAGGCCAGAATGCCAGCATGACTACTTCCACGATAGTTTACGAGAACATCCAGGACACCCCCGACACTCAGGAGCGCGAGATGCCGGAATCAGAAGCCCAGCAACAGGCCGAGCCCGCACCTGTTCAGGAACAAGCCAATGTACTGGCCCGCTATTATGACAACAACACCATTGGCGACTACACCATGAGCAGTATGATGGACCAGCAGCTCATGCGCAATGTCGAGCAGTTCGTATTGCAAAACATGAGTCGCGGACAGATTAGTCTGGACGAGATGGCCAGCGCAATGGGAATGGGTCGTGTTCCCTTCTTCCATAAGATTCGCAGCATCACCACCAAGACACCCGCCGAGGTCGTTCGTGAGCTCCGTTTGAAGCATGCCTGCACCTTGCTCATCAATACCGATATCAACATGAGCGAGCTGGCTATCAACATTGGCTTCATGACTGCCGAGAACTTCATCAACATCTTCAAGGAAAAGTTCGGAATGACGCCATTGGAATACAGGCTCAAAAATAGAAAATGAGAAATTAAAATGGAGTAATGAAGTAATGGAAAAGAACAGTATAAAGAGAATCATTCAGAAGGTCAAGAACATCAGTGGGCGTAGAACATTTCTACATTTATCATTTACATTTCTCATTTCACATTTCTCATTTCTCATTTGCTCTGCTCAAACCACCGATTCCCTCATCGTCGAGACCCTGCGCCAGAGCAACATCCGTTTCTCCCACGACAACAGCGTCACGCTGCTGCTCTCCGGACAGGAGAAGTTCGACGATATGTTCCGAGCCATCCGTCAGGCCAAGAGCAGCATCCACCTGGAGTATTTTAATTTCCGCAACGACTCCATTGCCTCGCTCCTTTTCGACATCCTGCGCGAGAAGCGCAAGGAGGGCGTCGAGGTGCGCGCCATGTTCGACGGCTTTGGCAACGACTCCAACAACCAGCCATTGAAGAAATACCATCTGAAGGCCTTGCGCGAAGACAGCATTGATATTGTGGAATACTCCCCTATCCGATTCCCGTGGGTCAACCATATCTTCGGACGAGACCACCGCAAGATAGTGGTTATTGACGGACAGATAGCCTATACGGGAGGCATGAACGTAGCCGACTATTATATAAAAGGTACAGAACAGGTGGGTGAGTGGCGCGATATGCATTGTCGTATTGAGGGCGATGCTGTCAACGAGCTACAGGCCATCTTCATGCGCATCTGGAACCGCACTACGGGTGAGAATGTCAGTGGAGCCAAATACTATCGTGGAGGCACCCTTACCAAGTTTGAAGGTCTGAAGCCCGACACCACCTATACCAAAGGAAGCAAGATGGTGGGTATCATCAATCGCGAACCCCATGTCACGCCTAAGATCATGCGCACCTTTTACGTAAGCGCCATCAATCAGGCACAAGACTCCATCCATATTATCAACCCCTACTTCACGCTCATTCCCTCCGTTACGAGGGCACTCACCCGTGCCATCCGTCGTGGTGTGAAGGTTGAAATCATGCTATCTTCCAAGAGTGATATTCCCTTGACGCCCGATTGTGCCTTGTATCAGGCTCGAAAGTTACAGAAGCGTGGTGCGCGTGTATGGCTCTACAAGCCAGGTTTCCATCATTCCAAGATTATGATGGTTGACGGTCGCTATTGTACCGTAGGCAGTACCAATCTGGATGCCCGTAGTCTGAAGTGTGACTTTGAGGAGAATGCCGTCATCATCGACAAAGCCACCACGCGTGAGCTTGACGATATGTTCTGGCGCGACAAGCAGAAGAGTTTCGAGATGAACGATCAGACGTGGGATGAGTTCCGCACAGGTTGGCAGAAGTTCCGCGGATGGTTTGCCCACCTGCTGCAACCCCTCCTCTAACCCATCGCCACCAACTTTTTCATCATACAGATTTCCGTCTCGCTGATGCCGCGTGTCTTCAACCACCTATCGTCCAGTTGAAGTGTTTCTGCATTCTCTTTTCCCGTTGTCAGTTTTGCATATTTCCTCAACTGTTCCGCAGCCTCACTAATGCGGTTTTGCAGCCACAGCGAATAGCCGTAGTTCAGATGGTCCGAAACATCGGGCTGTTCCTGAGCTATCAGCTGCTGATATAAACTCTCCGCCTGTTCCATCTTTCCGCTACAGGTCAGCGACCACGCCAGCACGTGAGCCACGCCCAGGTCGTCGGGACGCTCGTAGTTCAGCTGATACAACACCCTCTGCGCGTCTTCGTATTCCTCCAAGTTCACCAGACACACGGCCTTGTTCAGCATATAGCTCGTCTTCTCCGGATATTTCAGCAGCAAGTTTTCGTAAATATCCAACGCCTTATCGTAGAGTTTCGACCGGAAGCAGTTGCGTGCAAAGCCAGCCAGCGCCCTTTCGTTCTCAGGGTCCAACTCCAATGCTCTATAGTAGTCTTCCCTCCACAGGTAGTATTGCAGGTCGTGCATCTCTTCAGGGAACGAGTCCAACAACAAATTGCTGTATGCGTCAAGCTTCCGCTTCTTCCCCATCTTACCCACCTCCTTTTTCCGTTCGTCCAGAGGTGTGTGCAGGAATAAGGCCGACGTAAAGAACAATATTGACGGCACCTCGCCATCCTTGGTGTTCATAAATGGATTGTACATCATTTGCCGATTGGGGAACAAGGCAAAGAAACGGTAGAGGTCCATCAGGTAGTTTCTGCGGATATAGGCAGGCTGACGCAGTTCCTCAATATCCACCTCGTTTCCCCCCAGGAGTGAAGCCTCACCTCGTTTCATCATCTGCAGGATGCTCTCGGGCAACTGGTTCATCACCTGTTGGAAAGCTATGAGGAACGAGTATTTGTCGCTATTGCAGAGCGGTCCTCTCTTCATGGCTGTTTCCATCATCGGGAATCCTTCCACCTTCTCTACATACTGCGCAATGTCCGGATGCTGCATGAAGAAAGGCACAAACCAGTTGCTCATATCATAAAAGAAAGGATAGCGTTTCATCTGCGAGAAGCCTCCGAAATAGATGTCGGCACCCTGTTTCTGCATGTCCATCATACGCCTCACCGATTCCTCCAACTTCTCCATACGCTGTTCGGCAGCATCGGGGTGTAGCACGTCTTCCAGGGGGTCGTCGTTCTGCTCCACCAGCCCCTCTTGCGTCATCTTGAACGAGTTGTTCTTAATCAGGTCGGGCATGATTTCCTCCCTGATCTTCATAGTATCCTCCCGCTCGCAGGCTGTATAGATAAGTTGCATCTGCAGCTCTGTCAGTTCGTCCAGCACCTTGCTTTTGCCAAGCAGTTCTCCAGTGAGCAGCCTCATCTCAGGATACACCTTTATCCAGTCATCGTCAATGGCAAGCACCCATCCCACCAGCGCACGCTGTCTTACCTGTTCGTCCAGCGACTCTTTATAGACATGTATCAGGGTGCGGAACTTGACGATATCAAAGCGGTTCATCACCGACAATGTGATGGCCGACACCAACAACTGCTGGTCGTTCGTATCGATGGTAGGCGACAGCAGCATCTCCTCCATACCCTGCCCTACACTGTTGGTCCACATGTGGGTGGTCAGCACATAGTTGAACAGCGCATTCATCTCCTGCTGGTGTCTCTGATAGATCTCCTTGCTTTTCTCGTGTTGCTTGTGCTCAGGTTCCAGACTAATCATAGCCACCTCGCTCACAAAGTTCTCCATCTCGTCTCTGATGGAGGCTATCGACCATTTTCTACCCTCCTGTCTCACACCTTTATAGATAGCTTGCAGATAGGACGAACCGTTCATGTGCTTATATATCGAGATGTTAGCCACCAGCACATACAGTCTTTGCAAGAGCCTTTGGTACAAGTCTGCCCGCATCGGGTCGTCAAAGCCCTGTATCCAGTGCTCCTCCATCATCTGGTATTCTGCTTTCAGGTCGTTCAGTTTTTCCTGTGTCTGAGGATTGGGCCACGCAGACAGATAAGTCTCTGTCTCCGCGATAGCCAATCCCAGATTGCCTTCTATCAGTTGAAAGAAAATCAGTTTCAGCGAATTATCTGTTGTTCCCATTAGTCAGCCATTTCTCTGCTCTGTCCACATCCTCCTGGCGTGGGCCCTGAGCATGTACGAATTTCAAGTCCTTAGGCAGAGAGTCCGCCAGTTCCACCTTCAGTTTGCATCGTTCCTTGATGAGGTCTCGATAGTAAGCCACTCCGTGTTTGTTAATAGAGTCGCACGCTTGGTTATAGGCCTTCACAAACAGTTCCAGCTGCTTGGCACGTGCCTGGCGCTGCATCTCTTTCTCGCGGAAGGCTATCACGCCCATCTGCCAGCCCAAATCCCTGGTGTCCAGCACCACAGGATTCTTCATGGCTCGTGCCCAGGTGGCTTGCGGTTCCGTCAGACAGAGCACGTCCATGATGTTGTTCTGCAACATCTGCATCCTCACAAACACATCGTTTATCTGCACCTTGAACACACGGTCCTTATCCAGTTTTGCCGAATCGATGGCAGCGTCTGCCAGCATGTCCGTCACCGAATAGCGCGTCATAGCTATCATCTTGTCGTCCAACTGCTTGACCAGCTTCACGCGCGAGTTTCTGTTGCTCACCAGTTGCCAGTAGGCATTCGTGGCAGCAACATAGCGCATCTTCGTGCCTTTCTTGGCTATGCGTACCGCCCTTACCAAGTCGGTCACTGCGCCTTCCACACGTCCACGTTCCATTGCGGTGTCGCAGTCCATCTGGGCCTTGTAGTATTTCAGGCGGACGCCCCCTCTCAGCGTGTCGTACAGGTTATAGTGCTGAGCCACATACAAAGGCAGACAGTCCAGCGTAGGCATCACCGCCACTTTCAGGGCAGCCGAGTCCTTTCTGGCAGCCTCCATGCGCTGCTTTTTGGTCAGTTGCTTGGTTTCCTCGTAGCTCTGTCCACATGCTGCCATCAGCAGCACACCCAGGATGATTAAAACAGTATTCTTCACGAGTGAAGTTCCAAGATAAATCGTGTACCTTTCGTAAACTGGGGGTCAATCTCCAGGTCGCCACCCATTTTCAGTGCCATCTGTCGGCAGATGGGCAGTCCCAAGCCGTCACCCTTTGTCAAGTCTCGCACCTCACGGAACGGTGTGAACACCTCTTGGCGCTGTTCCTCACTCATCGGCTCACCCGTGTTCGACACGAGGAACTGGTGTGAGTGAGCCCCACGCTTCTTGTATTCCAGTACGATGGTACCCTCTTCATTCACATATTCCAAGGCGTTCATCAGCAAGTGGTTCAGGATATGAGTCACATACGCCTTGTTGGTGGTCAGTGTCATCTTCGGAGCGTTTACGGTCAGCGTCACGTCGTTCTTCAGCTTGCTGCGGATGGGCTCTGCCAGCTCTTCGCAGAACTTGCTGATGGTCACCTCCTCCATTTCCACCTCGTCGGTAGAATTCTCCAGATCCGACAGTGTCTCGATATGACTCGAGAAGTCCAGCAGGGCCTTCACCTCTGGCGTGTTCTTATCCAGTTTCTTCAACGAAGGCTCCAGCTGTGCCGAGATGTTGCTGATGAACTTAGCCTTCTGCGCATTGCTCTCGTTAGCCATGTTGATGGTCTTCTTCTGCTTGCGAGTC
>JAEEGL010332332.1_pt1 | contig 11336 bp, 8 predicted proteins | sample 9134231 | NCBI WGS metagenome assembly JAEEGL01 (sample SAMN16246548, study PRJNA631951) | gut metagenome | biome: gut microbiome; feature: rumen; material: fiber-attached | host: Bos | place: Iran: Karaj | collected 2018-10
AGACCGAAATCGTCGCTCACATCATACACATGATGCATGATAAACTGCTCTCCCTCGTCGCTCATGACAGCGGAATGCACGCGGTATTTCTTCTCGGCTTTTTTGTCCGAGATCTCCCATTCCGTATCCTCCGTGATGATGCCCCCGTCAAGGTTACGGTCCGCCCAGCGCTGCCAGTCCGCCTCCCGAAAATCCATGCAATGATTGCGGTACAGGAGATTTCCCTCCATATCCGAGATCAGGATCTCTCCAATCTTATCCTTTGAAAAATCAAGGATCAGTTTCTCTGTGTTCATTCCCTTCCCCCCTATGACAGGATCTTCTTATCAATAATACCGGATCATACCCGCGGTCAGAGCGGGAAATATCCCACCATCAGCGGGATCTCCTTCGCTCCCGGCAGGAGCTTACGGATCAGCAGAAGACTCTTTCCCCGAAGCGAGGAAAGCTCCAGCGGCGTATCATCGGAAAAATGTTCCTTCAGAGAATACTTTACATGACGGAACAGGCGGACCAGGGCTACGGGCTTTGTATCCACCGAATAGAGCCAGGCCACATTGATCCCGTCACCCACACCCTGCAGAAGGATCAATGCCTCGATCCCCATATTTCCCACATAGGCTGCCGATTCCTGCAGATATTCCGCCGGCTGTATGGGGAGAGGCACGCCGGTAGGCACATCCTCGCCGCGCTCGGCCCGCTTCCGGATCCCACGGTACAGATCCGCCAGCTGCACATCGGACAGCGACGATAGCGGCTTTACCTTTTCGCACTGTTCCGCGTCACCCACGGTGGTAAAGGACGAAAGCGTGGCACGGAAACATGCCGCTCCGTCAGGTTCCCAGGTAAAGAAACCGCAATGTGTCAGGAATTCTTCCATGCCCTTGTTTTCAAATGTATAATCCACCCAGATCCCGTCGATATCCTGGATCTCGTAGGATGCGATCAGGAGCTTCTTAAGAAGGAGCTTCCCGATCCCCTTCCCTCTGCACTCCTCACGCACATAGAGCCAGTCCACACGCACTTCACCTGCTTTCGGCGTGGCTATGAGCACTGCAGCAGGGAGCGCATCTTCTCCCTCGCCCAGGATCGCTCCCAGCGCGATCTTCTTTTCATTGAATCCCACCAATGCCGGCTGATCCAGCAGCTCATAAAATACCGGCAGCGTTTCTTTATCAAGCAGAAAGATCTCAAGGTCTTCCATCATCATATCCTCCCTAGATCAATATTACGGCTGCTGAGGCGGAGCCGGTACACGATGCGGTCGCGTCATATTATGCTTAGCCATAAACGAGCTGAGCATATCCTCTGTCATATGGCAGTCAAAATGACTCGTAACCCTGGTAAAACTCTGACTGTCAAAAGAATACTTCTCATGTATCCCTGTACGCTCCAGCGCCAGATGATCACTATCTCCGCCACTGACAAACATGATCGGAATATCCGGCTGGTTTTGAAACAGAGTTCCCAGATGTTCTTCTGCCGAATAACTTCCGGCATAATGTGTGGCAAGCGCCGGTCCAACTGCTTTTATGAATCCTGATGTCGTATTCTCCACAGCTGCATTCATGCTTGCCATTGGAGAATCCATCACCAGTCCTCCCAGCTTATTCTGCGATTGTACATTTTCCTTTCCATGTGCATCCTTCGCCGCTTTCTGTGCGACTTTGCCGGCAACATAGGAAGCTATTGCGCCTCCCATGGAATAGCCATGCAATATCAGATCACTATCATTACATCCAAGCTGTTCCTTCACCTTATTATAGATGAATTCTCCATCCTGACAGAAACCCGCCTCACTGAAAGTAAATCCGTCTCTCGGATCGCTGCTGCCATATCCCCGATAATCTACCTGATAAACTTTAAATCCTGCCCTCACATAATTATCTATCGTATCACCTACGCCGGCTTCGCTTCGACCGGGTTCTCCGGAACCCGTGAAATAGATCACAACTTTATTAGTCCGAATATCAAAACCCTCCGGCGTAAAACAAGCACCTCTCAATTTCACACTATCTGACATGGGAAACTCAACGTTATCACGGGTCAGCTTAAAAGTTGCTCCCGAGCGCTCCGTAACTGTTGTCTGCGCCGAAGGCATGAACGGATTTCCATAAATCTTACTGTAGGCTTCTGTCATGTACGGCGATCTGCGCCCATGGATCTCTTTCCCATCTTCTGTTCGAAAATCCTGGGAATAACCATTGAACTGATCGGTAAAATAATCATGCATCTTTCCTTCCCGCTGCTTTACCTCCAGCTCCTTCCCATAACGCTTTTCCTCAAGACGTTTCTTCTTTGACTCATTCCGCCATAGCCTCCACTTGGCAGACACTTTTTTCGTCGCAAAAAGGTCGTTCTCTCTCTTCTCCGCTCCGGTGCGGGACGCATCTGTCTGCAGCCTGGCCTGTTCATTCTGCGCCATCTGCATCAGGTGCGGATATTTCGTCGCCAGATCCTGCGCACTCTGGGTATCGACCATGAGCTGCTGCACCAGCTGCTCACGGATCCTGGTGATCTCCTCATCGTTCTGAGTCGTATCTTCGATATCCGCCTCACGCATCTCCCACGCCTGATCCTTCATCTGCGTGGCAGAATCATACATCGTCGCATCCTTATTCATTTTTTTCAGTAAGCTTAATCCGTCTGTCATCTTTCCTCCTTCAAAGATCCTCTCAGATCTCCTGACTGCAGACCGCCAGACGATAGCACTCCCGCGCCTCGCCGAACAATCCTTCATAAAGCTTCTGTCCCTGTTCCGTAGTCAGAAGCATCTCGATCGCCGTATCCTCCGGGTATTCCTGCGCAAGCTCCGAAAGCGCCGTGGCCAGAAGGCCGGCCAGTCCGGCAGGGCTGCCCTCGTTATAAAGGTAATCCAGGGAGATCACGCCCTTCCTTTCTTCGGAAAAAAGCGCCGCCGAAACCATCTTCCCATCATTGAAGATCACGTAGCATTCGGGCTTTTCACGGTCATAAGCCGCCCCCAGTCCTCCGCTTACGGCATCGATCGCCTCGCGTGCTTTTCTGCGCTCCTCCATCGGGAGCCTGCGGAGCCCGCAGCCGCAGCTTTCCTTCAGCAGGCCTTTTTCCTTCAGCTTTTCTCCGGCTTCCTTAAGACTCACACGGCCCAGAGGCATCTCCCGCAGATCCGTCTGCAGGCCGCAGGCGTTCAGGAATGGACGAAGGGTCACGCGGTCCTGATATTCTCCGTATGCGCATTCCACAGCAGAGAGCTTCTCTTCGTTCATCTCCTTTACCGCTTCACGGATCAGTTCCGTTCCGATCCCCATCCTGCGTGCCTCGGGAAGCACATCGATGGCGAGAAGGCGCGCGCTGCCTTCTTTTTCATCATGCATCCAGACGATGCTCCCGGCATTGATGCCGACAAATTCCACGCCGCCTGCCCTGGCGCGGCCGTCACGGATCAGCGGAAAGTACTCCCGGGGAAGCGTTTCGCTCCAGGCTGCCACTTCATCTTTTCCGATCTGCCGGTATCGCATCACTTATCCCCCTCTGTCCCGAATTCTTTTTTCAATTCCTCTTCCGTCATGAATACGGTATCGTCTGCGGCCTCGGATCCTTTTTTCACTTCCGTCTCAAGAACGGGGTCGTCATCAAGATCATCGTCTTCCATGGCGTCGATGAGGGACGAAACCGCTGCTGCCGAACGGACCTTTTCCGCTTCCATCGCTGCAGCCGTCTTCTCCAGTGCTTCCTTTGATTCTCCGCCGGGGAACATATCTTTCGGTATCGTTGTATAACTTATGCTTGCGGCATTACGGATAAACTCCTCCAGGGGCATATCAAACTGTCCGCAGGTTTCATCCGCCACGGAAGAAGTGTAGCCGCTGCTCATCTCTTCGTCGCCGTATTCGTCCTTCCGATAAGCCATATTGGCATAGGGGTTTCGGAGGGTAACATACTTCTTTCCGTCCACTTCCTTTGCTCCGAGCACCGTGTAGGCGTGTCCGCTGTTCATCCCCTTAGTCGCGGAAGCCTTGGTCCCCATATGGAACACTTCCTGATTTACGTGTGCGTCGCGGATCCGTTCAAAGAGTCCGTCCGCGTCCTTCACATCCCCGGAGATAACGTCCCTGTCGTCAGCCGCCGTAGTCTTGACCGTCATGGCCGCGCTACAGCCCGTCAGCATGGAGAACCATTCGCCGCCGGTACCGTACCACAGGCTTCCGAAGCCCTGACGGTCTTTTTTGAACATTCCCACATGTGCCGCCGCGATCTCTATGAGCTGCATCCACAGCGGTCCGTCGGTCGCAATGCTTCCGCCGCTGCGAAGCCTTGCCGTCTTTTTATCCACGCGGATGAACTGCGGCCCGGTCTCTCCGTAGAGGCGTACGGTCACCGTGTCATCCCCGTTATCACGGATCACCCTTTTGATCATCTGGGGATCCAGATCGATCAGGGCTGTGGTCGCCGCCAGCATATAGCAGTTCGAGATCTTGCCCTGGCGAAGGTCGTTGACGGTGGGTTCATGGGCAAAGAGCGGCTCGCCCGAACGGTCATCCCATACCTGCGAAGCATCATTGGTCAGAAACCAGTTCCTCACCGCGCCTTTGTCATGTACGCTTCCCTTTTCCTTAAGCTTCTTTCCGCTGCAGTCGATCTGCAGGGCTTTCGGGATATCCTTCCAGGCCGGGAGCGCGGGGGCATTCGCCGGCCCGTCCAGCTGTGCCAGCTTCAGGGAAAGATTGGCTACCGCATCGCCGTTGCCGCGCTTTACCTGCTCACGTATGGCCAGCCTGAGTCTTTGCAGGAGCGCGCTTTCCACCTCATGCCCCACACTGTAATGGGAGCTTTCCGCATATTCGATGGCGAGCTGCTTCACTTCTTCCAGGCCGGGAGCGTTCAGTTTGATCGCCTCTTTATAGACCGCCTGCTTAAACGCGTAATTCTGTTTATCCGATGCGGAACTGAGAGCCTTTCCCCGGTCCATAAACCCCGCTTTTGCAGCATAGGAAGTGAGGGGCAGCTTCTGCTTTGCATGCCGTACCAGGATATAGCTGTAATCGGCGTAAGCATCCTTTGCATCCGCTACAAGCCGGCGTTTTTTTGCCTGATCCGCATCCGTGGCGAGGATCACCCTGGCCTCTGCCTCTGCCAGACGCAGGCAGGCCATCAGCTCGATCTTCTCCTTCCGAAGCTCTACAAGCTGTCTCGAGATCTCCGGATCATGCGCCTTTTTGTTCTCTTCCTCCAGCTTCTCTATATCCCTTGCCAGGAGTATCAGATCCCCGCGCATCCCGGGAATGCTCTCGACTCTGCCTTTGGCGTCCATCAGCGCATAATTTCTTCCGCTGCGCTGATATTCTTCGGAAAGTGCCTGCTCCCCGTCCCCGGAAGCATCGCTCATGACTTTTTTCAGTTTCTCCGTATCCGTATAGACCCGCAGTCCGGGCACATAATCCTCGGGAGGAACGATACCGAAAGGATTTCCCTTCAGGAGCTGCTTTCTGTCCAGACGGAAGCTTTCCTCTTCTTCCTTATCCTCCATATAAGAACCGTCCAGATGGAGGCGGTTGCGGGAACAGAAGGCCTTCATGCGAGAGGTGAAAAGCTCCATATTCTCCTTCAGCGGCGCCAGACGTTCGCGCAGCTCGATATCGTTCTTCGCCAGAGCCTGCAGCGATTCATACGCCTGCACGAGCTGCATGTATTCCGCAAAATGCGCACGGATATTGGCGCTGGTGAGCATGCGCTGTGAAAACTGTGTCGCACGCAAAAGCTGCAGCTGTTCCTCCGGTGCCGCTTCCGCGCCGCTCTTTTTCAGCTCGGCGATATCTTCATGCATCGCAAACGTATCCGCCGTCGCCTTTTGGATCCCGGTCTGTCTGCGTGCCCTGTCGATCTCGGCATTGCGGCGCTTCTGCTCATCATTGGGCTTGAAAGTCTTTTTCTTTCCGAGGCTTAGCGCATCCTGCTGCATCTGTGCCTCGTCGATGAGCTCCTCCCGGGGCTCCATGGACTCACGAAGGGTCTCCAGAGACTTTTCCGTCGTCACATAGGACTGAACGCGCTCGTTTCTTTCTTTCTGTTTTTGCGTTTCTTCGTAAAGAGGCATTTCTGTTCCTTAAACTGCTTATGGCTGATCCCCGCTCATCGCATCAGGACGCTGCGGGAAATTTTCCCATATCATATGTGTTATCTTTCATCGCTTCAACATAAAGAACTACCTTGGGATAAGAGCCGTCGGGCCCGGGACCGTCATCCGCTCTTTCCATCTTCAGTACACGGAACTTCGTTCCTGCCTGCAAAAGCAGCTCATCCTCATGGCTGGCCTCAGAAACCTCTTTCATAAAACAGGCGTGCGTCCCTTTCGGGATCATGGCCCTGATCTCTACCTTGCCTTTTTCGGCAAAATTTTTGACCCCCTTCTGCATGGTCGTAGTGCTGGTAACCGCTGCATCGGTCGCGATCCGCTCCTGATAATCCACAGCCGCTTTGCTCTCAAGAGCCTTTTCAACTGTCGAATAGTCACCGGGGCCCAGCATATAAGGCAACGCATCGAGTCCGACATGACGTACCGTGACCATATCCTGAGGGACCGTCTGCGTATTCAAAAAAGATACAACCGTTCTGGTCCTCTCTGTCACATGTTCTTTTGTCTGCCCGGGTAATATGCGGCTGCTGTCACCGGTGCGCATGATATCATTCATCGCCTCAAAGTTTTTCGTTGAGTAGAACTGTAATGCTTCTCCACCTTCCGAAAATTCTTCACTCCCTTTTTTCCGGCGGGTGAAAAGACCTTTGTGAAAATGATCCATCAGCCTCGTGACACTCTTCCGGTATTGTTCGTCCGGTACTCCTTCTGCATACAGCCCCTTCTCTCTATACATAAATATATCCGGGTCGCTTCCGCTGATACGGCCAAAGCCGTCTCCCCCTTCATCCGTAAAATACCTGCGGATCTTTTCTACTTTGGCATCTACCTCCTGCCGGTGCTTTTCTTCCGCTTTTCGCTGCTTCTCACGCTCTTCATGAGCCGCCTGCATTGTCTTTACGCGTGCTTTGGCCTGCTTTTCGGCCTCTCTTTTTTCTTTTTTTTCACGGAACTTCTCCGTCATGGAAAAGGCCAGCGCTTCTCCATGCAATTGGAGGTTTACCGCCTTCACCCGCAGCTTATCCTTTGCTTCCGTCGTTTTCTCATCAAAACTGTTGGTCTTCTGCTGCGTAGCGCTGATCTCCGGAGCCTCTGTAAGCTGCTCCTCTTCAAGACTTACCTCGTCATCTGCCACGGGCGCAGCCTGTACACTTTTCTGTTCCTCCTGGCCGACAGGGGCCGTATGATGATAACTCTTGATCGTTACCATCTGATAAGTATCGGCATCAAGGCTGAGATCTACCTGCTTTACTTTTCGTTCAAGCATTTTATCCTGACCCATATCTCAGCCCTCCTTTTCTTTTCGATACTTCGGGCACTTTCCGCCGTTCACAACCGGCGAAGGTTTTACGGTATACTTATGACATCTGCCGGCACCTGAATTCAGGATACGGTAAATACAGTCGCGGCAGACCATATCCGCATTTGTGAGCTGACGGAATTTCGGATCCTCCGACATTGCACCATATTTTTCTCCGTCAAACTCCATCTCACTGACTCCCCCCTCCGGCTTCTCATCCTCCCTCACTGCCGGCTGCACTTCTTCCGCATTCTTTCGGAACGAAAGATAGAAACGATCCAGAATATCCGCTCCTTCCGATTCCGAAAAGAAAAACTCAACGATCTTCTGTGCTGTCTCATGAAGCGCCAGGATCCGCAGTTTCTTCTCATCCCCGTATACTGCCCTTGCTTCATTCAGAGAACGGCACATCATACGGAACAAAGCGGCACGATCCTGATAATGGGAAGAGAGAAACACAAATTGCAGCTCCAGATCATCCTGTTTCTCTCCCATAAGGACACAGCCCAGCATCTCTCCCTTATCTTCATATACACAGCTTACACTATCCAGCAGCCCCTTTCGCGGATAATAATGATAGCCGGCCTGTGTGGAAAGAAGCTTGCCGAGCTTCTTTTTTTCCAACTCGGAAAGTTCGGAGAGCAGTCTGGTGTTTTTGATCTTCTTCCCGATCTCTGTCCGTGAAAATTCCCTGTTGGCCGCCACCTCTCCAAGGCTTACGATCACATCGGGAAAGCTTTCCAGCACCATGAAGCCGCAATAATACAGAAATTCCGAAAGTTCCCTGTAAGCCTGCTCATCCTCTTCGAAAAGGAAAGCATCCATCCCTTCGGTACCGGCATTGATCAGACGACCGCTCAGTTCATCGACCAACGCGCTTCCGATGCCTTTCCTCTGGTACTCCGGTGTGACGGCAATACTCAGAAGCCTCGCCGGTTCTCCCTCGGCAAAAGCCAGTACACCCACAAGTTTTCCGTCCGCCAATGCTCCAAGAATATGAACTTCCTTTTCCGGAATACGCTCCAGAGCTTCGTTGATCAGAAATGTCCGGTATAAAGAAAGCTGATCTTTTTTTAATGCTGCGATCTTCAGATCCATCTTCTCCTCCGATTCTGACATCCTATCTTTGCGGCTGCCTTGAAACTAATGTGTTTTATCGCTTACTTCATTTTTTGATACTTTTCTGCTGTCACATAGGAGTGTACGCGCCCGTTACCGCTTAACGGAAGCTGCCCGTGCCCTGCCTCTGACGGGCTTCCTGGAACATCCTGACGGCTTCCCGGATTTCCTCCGAGGAGGCACCACTCTTCTGCAGCTGCTTTATCTTATCATAATAAATGCGTGACCAGGCCGCCATCACCTTGGGATCGTCGGATGTGGGGTCGAGATCGGCTTCATTCTTTTTAAACCTTTGTACAAGATCCCCTACCTCGTCACTTTGATAGCTCATGAGACTCTGGGGTTTCTGTACGGGAGCGGCAGGCGTCTGCGGCTGCACGGGAGCAGGAGCCGGTGCCGGCGCAGCTGCTGCCTGCGATTGTTTTCTCTTGAAAAGACGCGAAAGGCTGCCGGCAAAGACGCTCTTTTTTGCAGCTTCCGCATCATCTGTTAAGTAATTTGCCTGCTGCATTATCAATTGACCAATTCGTACATTTTTGCTCTGCTTTGGATCTGTAACTGCATCACCAAACCCTCCGCGCAAAAGGACATTATTAGTCATCATAGTACTGAAATCATCCAGTCCGATCCCATTACTTGTAAACGCCCCCTGAGTTTTGAGAAGGAATTCCCCAAGCTCTGAGTCCTCTATCCCCCTTCCCATGCTATCCAACGTATCATCAATAAATTGCGGCCGCTGACCGGGTCCTGCGGCAAGTGCTGCTTCATGTGCGGCACGTTTATCCGCATCCATGGAAGCTACCTCAGCCGGGGAAGTTTTTACTGCTCTTTTGTAATCACGATCCTGTATACGATACTGGTCAAGCTGAGCTCTCTGCTCTTCCGTCATCTGACCAAAAATACTATCTGCATATCCCTCTCCCTGCATCGCTTTGATCACGGTATTCAGATTCTTCAGGGCTCCCATATTATTCTGACGGAAAGCTATCTTCCAATTTCCTGCAGCTTTTTGTCTCCCAATCTCTGCTCCCATATCTGTATTAAAGTCCGCCAACACTCTCTGTTGCATTTCCGGGGATTTACGCTGCTCCGGAGTAGCATTTTGCAATTCCATGGCAAGCATCAGCTGATCCATATCTTTGTATACCGCATTGCCCCATTTAAAGCTGCCATCGTCATTTTTAACAGCTCCTTCTTTTACCCACTGTCGGGAACTGGGCCACTGTATCTCCGGCTCCTTTTTCTTTTTTCCAAACTTTCCTTTAAACCAGTCGATCAGTCCGCCCTGGGCTTCGCCGTAGTCGACGCTTTCCTGCGCACCGCCGTCCTGCTGCATCACATGGGTCAGCTCGTGGGCCAGAAGCCCTTTGGCCGCAGGGTCACCACTGGAGAGGCTTCCCTCGCGCATGTACACGTCCTTGCCGCTGGCAAGGCCGTCACGGCCCACAGCACGAACCTTCGCGTCCGCAGCCGCATCATCATGCACTTTCACGCCGTCCAAGGCGCCGCCGTAATCCCGGATCATGTCCGAGAGCACGTCGCTCGAATTCATGTAACGGAAACCAACGTCATTGGCTTCCTTTTCCGCTGCTGCATTTTCCAGTAAATGCTTTGCCATAGTCGTTTTCCTCCTTCTCCCTACCCAGCTTACTTTCTCCCAAAGAACCTGCGGACCGACTGCAGAAACCATCCGGTCTTACGAAGTTCATCATTCTTGGTAAGCTCACCAACCTCCTTACCCAAAGCCTGGCTCATCTTCATCTGAGCCGGGTCCATACTGTTAACAAGATCTGGTTGTACAGTACGCAGCATGAAATTGTTCATCAATGCCTGACTGGCCTCCTCATCACTGTCCAGAAAATTGGAACCCCTGAAAGCTTCTCTCGCTCCTCCCATGTATTCCCCAATCTTTTCCAGCTGTCCTCCTTCGCCGAAGTCCCCTGATATCATGTTCATTGCATCCCACGTATCCCCGCCGGAAGCCTTCATAAGATTCGCTCCATAGCCTTCCGGCAGCATGCTCTTGAGCACCTGATTGAAACTCCACAGTTCTCCTTCCTTTGCGCGCATATTGGTCATTTCATCTTCCCTACTTTGCGCATTATGTGCCTGAAGCCTCTGACTGAAGGAGGTATTAAAATCACTCAGGACCAGCTGTTGCAGGGCAGGATCAGAACGCAGCTGCTCCGGCGTCGCATTTGCGACCATTTCTCCGATCGCTCTGCTCCGATGACTCAGAAAGGCATGCCCTTCTGAATCCTTTCCCGCCTGGGAATCCGGAACCAGCGTCGGTTCGCTGATCTTCATCCGTTTCCGACGGAACCAGTCAATGAGTCCGCCCTGGTCTTCGCCGTATTCCACTTTCTGCGTTACGGCCGGCGCCACATACGATGCGGAATTGATCCCCTCCCCGAAGGATCCTTCGTTCATGAAGCGGTCCGACACACGTTCGTTTTCAGATTCTGCCCTCCGGCTCTTTTCCATTCTTTCCGGCATATAGCAAACACCTCCGTTATCACTTTCTGTATTTTATCTTAATTCTCCCTCATTGTTCAGAAAACTGCACCACTTGCATTCCTTTCGACACGAAATGCAGGATCGTCAGCTGCCCTTGTATGATTCTTCCTGTTTTTTTCTGTATACGTTCAGTCATGTAATAGGTATGCGTAACCGCCGTAATCTCCGTCAAACGCGATGCGCTTAAGTTTTGTGTTCTCACGGTACAGTGCTTTCATGATATGGGGCATGCCCACTTCGCCGCCGTCGGCACAGCCGTAAAACACGGCGTTGAGCACGATATTC
>JAEEGL010357403.1_pt1 | contig 11336 bp, 8 predicted proteins | sample 9134231 | NCBI WGS metagenome assembly JAEEGL01 (sample SAMN16246548, study PRJNA631951) | gut metagenome | biome: gut microbiome; feature: rumen; material: fiber-attached | host: Bos | place: Iran: Karaj | collected 2018-10
ATATCGCCCATATCCAAATCCATCCGTGGAAAGAACTCGGCCATCATTTCAAAACGGGCATTGGACTCGACTGGCGTAATTACCGCATGACAGACCAGAAGCGTTTTGTGGAAATGAGCGACGGACAAATTGACGTGATTCCCTATCCAGAGGGCAGCGAACCGGATTTCTCGCGTATCAAGGTTCTTAATCTGACCGTTCCTTTCACTTACGGTTTCTATCCTTCCAGGAAAGGTTTTTTCAGAGGTTTCGAAGTAGGACCTGTTCTGAACTTTAATGTTTACAGCAGCATCAAGACTCGATACAGTGTCAATGGAGAGAATCAGAAGGATTTCACAAAGGGACTGCATAAGAATCCCGTCACGGTGGATTTCATGCTAAAACTGAGGATGAAGTATTTTGGTTTCTATGCCAAATACAGTCCATGCAATGTGCTTGACACGGCGTATGGTCCGAAGTTCAAGTCCGTATCCTTCGGCATCTATTTCTAAGAATCAGTGAATTCTGCTGGTTTCTTCCGGCTTGTCGTTTTCATCCAGCACACGCTAACCAAAGTTTTCGTAGCCCCCATCGAAAAAAGCCTATAGAGCGGCCGCTCTATAGGCTTTTTGATGATGTGGAGTTCGGATTATCCGAAGTTGTCGAACATGATGCTCTCCGGTTCTACGCCAAGGGAGTCGAGCATGCCCTGAACAGCCTTCGACATCGGGCCGGGACCACACATGTAGTATTCGATATCCTCTGGTGCCTCATGATCCTTGAGGTAGGTCTCATACATCACCTGATGGACGAATCCCGGTGTGTATTTCACTCCTGCGGCATCAGCAGCGGGATCGGGACGATCGAGAGCGAGATGGAAATGGAAGTTGGGGAACTCCTTCTCCAGTTCCAGGAAATCCTCCACGAAGAAGGCCTCGACCAATGCACGTGCGCCATAGAAGAAATGCATCTCGCGGTCACGTGTCTGCAAGGTCTTGGTCATGTGCATGATCTGTGCGCGGAGAGGAGCCATACCGGCACCACCGCCCACCCAGATCATCTCCTTCTTGGAGTCGAAGATGGGATGGAAATCACCGTAAGGACCACTCATGATCACCTTGTCGCCCGGTTTGCGGGAGAAGATGTAGGAAGAGGCGATACCCGTAGGCACATCCATGAATCCCACCTCTGGACGCGGTTTGAACGGTGTCGTTGCGATACGGACGGTCAGAGTGATGCGGTCGCCCTCAGCCGGATAGTTGGCCATGGAGTATGCGCGGATGGTATCCTCCGGGTTGTGAGCCTTGAGCGAGAAGATATTGAATTTCTCCCATGAGGGCAGATAGTCCGGACCGATATCCTCTTTGTCGAAATCCTTGTCATAGTCGATGCAGTCGTAGGCAGGGATTTTGATCTGGGCATAGGATCCCGGGATGAAGTCCATGTGCTCTCCCGGGGGAAGGGCCACGATGAACTCCTTGATAAACGAGGACACGTTCTTGTTGGAGATGACGGTGCACTCCCACTCCTTGACGCCAAGCACGCTCTCGGGCACCTTGATTTTCAGGTCACCCTTCACCTTGCACTGGCATCCGAGCCGCCAATGGTCCTTGATTTCCTTGCGTGTGAAATGCGGGCGCTCCGAGTCGAGGATCTCGCCTCCACCCTCAAGCACCTGAACCTTGCACTGTCCGCAGGAAGCCTTTCCACCGCAGGCAGAAGGAAGGAAGATGCCATTCTCGTTAAGCGTGGTCATCAGACTGCTGCCCTGTCCCACGGAGATGGTCTTGTCGCCGTTGATCAGGATATTGACATTGCCGCTGGGCGAGAGGTATTTCTTCGCCACCAGCAGGATAATCACCAAAAGGAGAATCGTTACGAGGAAAACTCCTATACTTGCTAAAATAAACTGTTGCATAACAAAACCTCCTTTTTTAGATGTTAAGACCTGAGAAGCACATCATGGCCATGGCCATGAGGCCCACGGTGATGAAAGTGATGCCCAATCCCTTGAGAGGCTCAGGCACATCGCTGTACTCCATTTTCTCACGGATGGCACCCATTGCCACGATGGCCATCGTCCATCCTATGCCACTACCGAAAGCATAGACAATCGCGTCGACCACGCTGCCGATATACTGCGAGTTGGAGGGGTCGAGGTTGATGCGCTGCTGCATGAAGAGCGAGGCACCCATAATGGCGCAGTTGACAGCGATCAGAGGCAGGAAGATGCCCAATGCCGCATAGAGCGACGGAGAGTATTTCTCGACCGTCATCTCGACCAGTTGCACCATGCCGGCGATGACTGCGATGAAGAGGATGAAGCTCAGGTAAGACAGGTCAACTCCCTCGATGAGGCAGTCGGGGCCGAGCACTTTGGTCTGAAGCAGGTAATCCACGGGGACAGTGACGAGCAGCACGAAAGTGACAGCCAGGCCCAGTCCGAGAGAAGTCTTGACGTTCTTGGAGACGGCAAGGAACGAGCACATGCCGAGGAAGAACGCGAATATCATGTTGTCGACAAAAATCGACCTGAAAAACAAGCTAATCAGATGTTCCATAGTTATTTCTCCTCCTTATAAAAATAAGCCCTGTGAACCCATATCACGCATCCCAGCAGGATGAGAGCCATGGCCGGCATGGTCATCATGCCATTGTTGATATAACCAGCATCATAAGCCCCCTGGGGGATGAGCTGGAACCCGAGCAGAGAACCACGTCCGAAGAACTCACGAACGGCACCCACGATGACGAGGATGAGCGCATAGCCCAGTCCGTTGGCTACACCATCGAGGAAACTCGGCCATGGTTTGTTCATCATGGCGAAGGCCTCAAGGCGCCCCATGAGGATACAGTTGGTGATAATCAGTCCGACATACACCGAGAGTTGCACGCTGACATCGTAGGCGAATGCCTTGAGCACCTGGCTGACGATGGTGACCAGAGTGGCCACCACAACCAGTTGCACGATGATTCGGATGCGGTTGGGTATGGTGTTTCTGATGATTGAGATAATCACGTTTGAGAACGCCGTGATGATGGTGACGGCAAGACCCATGACGATGGCCGGCTTGAGTTGGGAGGTGACGGCAAGCGCCGAGCAGATTCCCAGGACCTGCACCAGGATCGGATGGTCGAGGTTGAGAGGTTTGACGAAAGCCTCCTTGTTCTCCTTGGAAAAGAGTTTACTCATATCTTATTTCTCCTTTACTTTTTATGCGCATTGAAAAATACGGAATATTTTCCCAAGCCTTCCTTGAGCATATCCCTGACTCCATTGGATGTCAGCGTGGCACCGGAGACGGCATCCACCTGTGTATCGGCGTTTGTCACATTCTTCTCCACGGAGAGGGCGATGCCCTCCTCCCCTTCGGCGAAGAGATGTTTGCCGATGAATTTCTCCTGCCAAGCCTGGCTGTCCTTGATTTCAGCACCAAGTCCGGCCGTTTCGCCTTCATGGTTGAAATAAGCACCGAAGACGGTCTGGCAGTCCTCATCGAGTGCGACATAGCCGCTGATGGGTCCCCAGAGTCCCATGCCATAGACAGGCACCACATATTTTGTCTGTCCATCAACCTTGCAGGTATAGAGGGCGAGTTTTCCCTCCTTGTACTCTGCGCTTCCCAGTTTGAAGCCATTGCTCTCATTGTCCTTGGCCTCGGAAGGCACAATCTCCATCTTGTCATCCAGGATGTCGTCGCTCAGGACAACCTCTTTGTATTTCTGAGTTGCCTCATCGTCGTTGAGTCCCCGGATATTGAGCGCATAGAGGATTTGCTTTTTCTTGTCGAGGGCCACGTTGGCATCCTGCCTGTCCTTCAGCGTCTGATAGACAAACGCCAGCAGGAAGGCCACGATGATGACCATAATGGCCGAGTAGATGATCGTATAGGTGTTTGAATTGGTGTTCAACCCTTTCTTTGTCTCATTTGCCATAGCCCTAAGATTTATTGGTTAGACGTTTCATACGCTTACTGACATTGCGCTGCACGACGCAGTGATCGATCAGCGGCGCAAACATGTTCATCAGGAGGATGGCAAGCATCATGCCCTCAGGATAACCCGGGTTCATCACACGGATGATGACCGCCATGATACCGATGAGCAGTCCATAAATCCATTTTCCACATTCAGTGCGCGAACTGGTCACAGGATCGGTGGCCATGAACACCGCACCGAAGGCGAATCCGCCCAGGATGAGATGCTCATAGAAAGGAATGGTGGTCATGCCTGCGGCACTGAAGATAGCTGCCGTGACACCACCGCCCACAAACACGCTGAGCATGATTTTCCATGAGGCGATGCCTGTCCAGAGGAGCAGGATGGCACCCAGTGCGATGGCGATGACGCTTGTCTCTCCGATGGAACCTGGGATGAATCCCGTGATCATGTCGCAGAGGCTTGCAGTCACCTCATCCCCCTGGCCGATCTGAGCCAGCGGAGTAGCCGCTGTGAATCCGTCGGGCAGCGTATTGCCGAGACCGAAAATCTTGTCGGTGGCGATCCATGCGGTGTCACCGCTCATTTTCTGCGGATAGGAGAAGAACAGGAAGGCACGGGTGACCAGGGCCACGTTGAAGATGTTCATACCTGTTCCTCCGAAGATTTCCTTGGCGAAGATCACAGCGAAGGCACAAGCGATGGCCAGAATCCACAACGGGCAGTTGACCGGAACGATGAGCGGGATGAGGATACCGGAAACGAGGTATCCCTCCTGGATTTCCTCACCCTTCCACTGAGCCCAGATGAACTCGATGGCCAGACCCACGATGTAGCTGACCAGGATCTTGGGCAGTACGGCGAAGAAGCCATAGAAGAAAATGCTGAAGAAGCCAGCCTCAGCCAGTTTCCCTGCTGCCGCATAGTTCTGGTATCCCACGTTGTACATGCCGAAGAGCATGGCCGGCATCAGGGCGATGACCACCATACTCATGATACGCTTGGAGTCGATGGCATCATGGATGTGCGCACCCGACTTGGCCGTGGTGTTGGGCACATACAAAAATGTCTCGAATCCGTCGAACACGCTTTTGAAAGCGTGCAGCTTTCCACCCTCCTCAAAAGAGGGCTTCACTTTATTGAGATAATTTCTTAATGACATAATCATTCGAACTTTAGTGATTTACGCATTCTCCTTCCTCAGCAGGTCGAGACCCTCGCGCACGATGCGCTGCAGTTCAAGTTTGGAAGAATCGACAAACTCAGCCAAGGCGAAGTCTTCCGGAGCGACCTCATAGATGCCCAGTTGCTCCATCTTGTCGATATCGCCCACGATGATGGCCTTGATGAGGTATTCGGCATAGATGTCCATGGGCAGCACGCTGTCATACTCACCGCTCATGATCATATGCCGCTCGCCACCCTTCACACGGGCATCGAGCACATACTCCTTGTTTTTGCCTGAAAGCCAAGAGAAGTAGCTGCGGTTGGCAGAGAACTCCTTGAAGCGGGGCATGATCCATCCGAGCATCTCGTCACAGTTGTCGCCTTCCGGAATGGCGGTGATCTCTGAGGCATGAGCCCCCACGTAGTCCTCCAGGCTGCAACGGCGGCCTGTGAGCGGGTTGCCGCTGATCAGGCGGACATGCTCCTTGCCTTTCAGACGGCCTTCCAGCAACGGGCGCAGCGGCTGTCCCACAACGACCTCAGCATAGCAGGGATCGTTGACCTCACTTCCGGCCAGGGCGATGACACGGTCGAGCCTGACCTTGCCCTCGACGAACAGCCGTCCGATGAAAATCACGGTCGTAGGATCCACGGTCCAGACCACCTCGCCCTTGTTGACCGGGTCGATATGGTTGACCTGCACGCCCACGTTGCCGGCAGGACAGGGACCGTCGAAGATGTTGATCTCCACGTCCTTCATACTTCCCAAGGGGCCACCGGCCTGTGCGGGACAGATGCCGAGATAGGTACGTGCCACCTTTGAAAGAGCTGTCAATCCAGCCTGGAAGGCCTTCTCATTGCCCTCCAGTTCCACGCTGAAATCAGCAGCCAGCGGCATGTCTCTGAAAGCACTGACAAAAACGGCCTTCGGCATCACGTCCGGAGTGGTGGAAACAGCATAAGGCAATTGGTTGATGTAGCCGAACAACCCCGCCTCCAGCAATGCCTGAACCACGGTGTTGCCATCCAGTTTGGCAGGGTCCTTGACCCCGAAATCACGGAATTCCTGCTTTGCATCCGGTGCCACCTTCACGCAAAGCAATTTCCTTCGGTCGCCCCTCACGACAGCCGTCACCGTACCGCTGACAGGAGAAGCGAATTTCACTTCTGGGAATTTTTTGTTGACAAACAAAGCATCCCCGGCTTTGACCTTATCCCCCTCACGGACCACCACCTTTGGTGTGAGGCCTATGAAATCCTCTGGCACGAGTGCATACTCGGCAGCATTTTTCACAGCAATCCTCGTCAAGGCGGCTTTTCCCTTCAGTTTGATGTCCAAGCCTTTACGCAACTTGATTACATTTGCCATATTTGATAAATAGTTGATGATATAATCTCAAAGAAACAATTATTGGGCAAAATTAATAAAAATTTCTGAAAATGGAGGCTATTTCCCGATAGTTTTATTTGTGTCGGATGACAGAAAAGCGTAATTTTGCAAAGAAAAGCTAAAAATACCGCCTATGAGACCACACATCCTGGTCCTTTTGACCACCATTTCACTTCAAGTCGCCGCTCAGGGGACAGCAGAGGATTACCGCAGAGCCTATGCTTTATATGACCAGTTGAAATCTTCTAATGTCTATCACTGGGCGCACGATGTGAGATGGAAAGACAGCACCCACGTGTTCAGTTACCGGATCGACACACCCGACGGACCGCAGTACTACAACTACAATGCCGATTCCCTGCTCAAGAAAGTGGTTCCTCCCCCTCCGGCACAGATGCCCAAGCCCCGTTTCGGAAGGCATCAGGAGAGGCACTGGATGGAAGTGGATGAGGAGAAATTCCCCATGCCTGTGTTGTCGCCCGACGGCAGGACCGAGGCGTATATCGAAGGCCACAATGTGGTGCTGCATCCTGCGGGGAAGCCCTATTCGGAGAAAAAAGTGCTCAGCCAGGACGGCACGATAGGCGAATATTATTCCAACCGCATCCTCTGGTCGCCCGACAGCCGTTACCTCTTTGTCTGCAAGCGCCGCCCCGTCGACAAGCGCTATGTGCATTACGTGGAATCCTCGCCCTCCGACCAATTGCAGCCCATCCTCCATCGTCAGGAATACGCCAAACCTGGCGATGCCCTGCCCTTCAAGACTCCTGTCATCTTTGACACCCAAACCGGTGAAAAGAAAGTGGGCAGTACCGCCTTGTGCAGTCATCAGTACGAGTTGGGCACCTTCGCCTGGACTCCCGACAGCAAGGAGGTCACCATGGAGTACAATGAGCGTGGCCATAAGACATACCGAATACTGGCCATGAATGCGCTGACAGGGACCATTCGCACCGTCATAGAAGAGAAAGCGCAAACTTTCGTCAACTACACTCGTCACTTCCGGTTTGACCTCAGCGAAGGCCGTCAGATCATCTGGATGAGTGAACGAGACAACTGGAATCATCTCTATCTTTACGATACCGCCACAGGCAAGGTCGTGCGACAAATCACCAAGGGAGCGTGGTGTGTGCGGGAGGTGCTGCATGTCGATGAGAAAAGCCAGGTCATCTATTTCTCCGCCAGCGGCGTCAACCCCAAAGAAGACCCCTATCTGCTTCGTTATTACCGCATCGGCATCGATGGAAAAGACATAACCTGTCTGACCCCCGCCTTGGGAGAACACCACGCCGAGTTTTCCTCTGATTACAAATACCTGGTTGATACCTATTCGCTGGTGGACAAAGCTCCCGTCACCGAACTGCGGAGTGCCGATGACGGGCGTCTGCTGGACACCATCGAGGAAGCAGACATTTCCTCTATCCTGTCGAAAGGATGGCGGGCGCCCGAAGTGTTTGTGGCCAAGGGCAGAGACGGGAAGACCGACATGTGGGGCATCATCCAGCGGCCCACAAACTTCGACCCCACACGGAAATACCCCATCATTGAATATATCTATGCCGGTCCAGGAAGTGCCTATGTCCCAAAGAGTTTCAATCCCTACAACTGGAACATGACCCCACTTGCCGAACTGGGTTTCATCGTCGTCCAGCTCGATGCCATGGGCACCAGTTGGCGGGGCAAGTCCTTCGAGGAAATCTGTTACAAAAACCTGAAAGACGCTGGTTTCCCCGACCGCAAGCTGTGGATTCAGGCTGCTGCCCGGAAATACCCCTACATGGATGCTGACAATGTGGGTATCTTCGGCGCCTCCGCAGGAGGCCAGGAGAGCACCACCGCCGTATTGCTCCACGGCGACTTCTACAAAGCCGCCTACAGTTCCTGCGGATGCCACGACAACCGCATGGACAAGATCTGGTGGAATGAACAGTGGATGGGGTATCCCGTCGATTCATCGTATGTGGAATGCAGCAATGTGTATCATGCCTCGAAGCTCACCCGTCCGCTGATGCTGGTTGTCGGCGAGATGGACGACAACGTGGATCCGTCGAGCACCTACCAGCTTGTCAACGCCCTCATAGCCGCCAACAAAGACTTCGAACTCGTCACCCTGCCCGGCGTACGCCACACCATGGGCGAGCGCTATGGTGAGCACAAGCGGTTTGATTTCTTCGTGAGGCATTTATTGGGGGTCACCCCACCGAAATGGAATGAAATAGAGCCGAAAAGGGAATGAAATAGAAGCCGAAAAGGACTGACATAGAAACCTAAGAGAATGAATAGAAGCCGGAACGGATTGAGATAGAGCCGAAACGGGTTGAGAGAAAATGAGGAGAAAATGATGGAATCCTACGAATGCAGATATTACCAACGGTTGGAAAACGGAACCGTTGAATGCCAGCTCTGTCCGCACCATTGCCGCCTCGCAGATGGTAAGAGCGGCATCTGCCGCAGCCGCCGCAACCGACACGGCATCCTGGTCAGCGAGGTCTATGCCCGCCCCTGCGCTTTGGCCATCGACCCCGTGGAGAAGAAGCCGCTTTATCACTTCCACCCCGGTACGACATGTCTCTCCATCGCCTGTACGGGGTGCAACTTCCGTTGTCTGAACTGTCAGAACCATGACATCTCACAGGTTTCGCCTCAAGCTGTCGACCATTACGTACTCCCACCAGAAGATGTGGTCGAACTCTGCCTGAGACACGGCTGTCCGGGCATTGCCTACACCTATACCGAACCACTCACCTATCTGGAGTATGTCATCGACATCGCCCGAAAAGCACACGAACAGGGGCTGTGGAACATCCTTGTCACTGCCGGATACGTCTGCCCCGCCCCGCTCAACGACCTGTTGCCATTTCTCGATGCCGCCAATATCGACCTGAAATCATTCAGCGACGACATCTACCATCGTGTCAGCGGCGGCCGGCTCTCTGTCGTGCTCGACACCATTCTCGCCATGAGAGACGCAGGAGTGTGGATAGAAGTGACCAACCTCCTCATTCCCGGCATCAACGATGACATGGACATGATTCGCAGGATGTGCCAATGGCTGGTGGACAACGGTCTCTCCGCCGCGCCCCTGCATTTCAGCCGCTTCTTCCCCCGCTACAAGATGATGGATATCCCTGCCACACCGCTCGCCACCTTGCGCAAGGCCAAACAGGTCGCAGAAGAGGAAGGGATAGAGCATGTGTATCTGGGCAACGTCTGACATCATCTTAAAAAAGATAAAAATATTGTGAGGTTAGACAATAATGTGTAAATTTGTAGGCTAAATAAGGGGGATTATCCCACATCACAACCTAAGACCAGACGCCATAAAAGCCATTCGACATATCATCAGCACACTGGTATGGTTTCTCATCGGAATCATAGTCTTGCTGCTCATCCTGTTGCATGTCCCTGCCGTACAACAGTATATGGGGCATCAGACTGCCTCTGCCCTCAGCAAGAAACTGGGGACCCAAGTGGAGGTGGGCAAGGTGGACATCGGACTGCTCAACCGTGTGATCATCGATGATTTCGAACTTTATGACCAGCAGGACAAGAAGATGCTCAGTGCGACGAGGCTATCAGCCAAGGTCGACATCCCGTCGCTGTTGAAAGGAAAAGTCTCTGTCTCATCTGCCCAGTTGTTTGGCATGAAGGCCAACCTGTACCGCGAGACCGCCGAAGCGCCATTCAACTTCCAGTTTGTTATCGACTCCCTTTCCTCCAAGGAACAGAAAGAGAAGAAGCCCCTTGACCTCAACATCAACTCGCTGATCATCCGCAACGGAGCCGTCAACTATGACCAGCTTGACGCCCCTGTCAGTCCGGGACGTCTGTCACCCCAGCACCTTCATCTGACCGGACTTACCGGGCACCTGATGCTCTACCAACTCACAGACAAGCTCATCGACCTGAAGGTAAAGAAACTCGCCTTCAAGGAATCCTCAGGATTAGACCTCCGTAAACTTTCCCTTAACCTCAAGGGCACCACGCAATCCACAAGACTGTCGGACCTGCACATCGAACTGCCCAACAGTCTTCTCAAGGCAGACACCCTTGAAGCCACCTATCAGATGACAGAGGGCAAGCTGCAAAAGGAAAGTCTGCAATTCAGAGGACGCATCAACCAAATGAGCGTGCTGCCCGCAGACCTCTCTTTCCTCCAGCCATCCCTGTCTGAGATACAAGAACGGGTAGAAATGACCAGCCAGTTCACCGGCACCCACAACAGCATCACCATCAGCAACCTGAACCTGTCATCCGCCAACAATGTCACGCTGGCCGCCAACGGTTCGGTCAGAAACCTCGACAGCGCGCCGGAATGGTTCTGCCGTGTCGGCGAACTGCATGTCAAATCGACCGCCCTGCAACGTCTCTCACAGAATACAGGGCTCAATCTCTCCATTCCCCCGCAGGTGCTCCAGCTTGGAGACATCGAATACCGAGGCGAACTGGGAGGCACCCGACAGGAATACGCCCTCAAAGGCACCCTCCAGACCGACCTGGGCAACACCGATCTTTCCCTTGGCCTGCAAGGACAGCATTTCAGCGGCCATGCCGACACCGATGGTCTCGACATCGGTGCCATTCTTCAAGACGACCGCCTGGGCATCATTGCCACCACCCTCGATGTGGACGGGCATCTGCCCCTGGGCCGTGAGATGTCGCTCTTGGCGAAAGGCAAGATCTCCCGGTTGGACCTGAACGGCCACACCTATCAAAACATCGACATTGACGGTTTTTACGACAAAGAGACTTTCAACGGGACTATCGGTATCGATGACCCCAACGGTCAAATCGGCATTGAAGGTCTGCTCAACCTCACTCCCGGAGCCCTCTCCGCCGACATCTCCGCCAGTGCCCGTCA
>JAEEGL010425194.1_pt1 | contig 11336 bp, 6 predicted proteins | sample 9134231 | NCBI WGS metagenome assembly JAEEGL01 (sample SAMN16246548, study PRJNA631951) | gut metagenome | biome: gut microbiome; feature: rumen; material: fiber-attached | host: Bos | place: Iran: Karaj | collected 2018-10
GCGAGTAATCGTTGTCCTCGGCGTAGAAGATGTGCTCCTCGTCGAGTCCCGTGATGAGTCCGCTGTCTCCGACGGCCTTGACACAGAACCTGTGCTCTCCGACGGGGTCAGCGATCCAGTCGTAGGAGACGGATCCGGTTCCGTTGCTCTTCATCGTGATGGTCTTGTAACTGTCCTCCATCTTCTCTCCGTCGATGTAGAAGTAAACACCGAAATCCTCGAGGTTCAGGGTGACATCGTCGGCCTTCAGGTTGACCGTCAGGACGATGGGCTTGACGGCCGTGAACGCGAACTTGTCCTCGGACTTCTTCTCGCTGTCGACGAGATACTCGACTACCAGGGTGTACTTAGCGGGGTTGGCGGGCACGGTCAAGGTGATCGTGTAGTCCTCTCCGCTGGTCAGTGTACCGGTGGAGGGGCTGACCGCGTTGGCCATGGTCTCTCCGGCCCTGTTGACGACCTTCGCGTTGAACTTGAGGGTCTTGTCAGCATCGGCCTCGTCCAGGACATAGTTGATCTTGAAGGTCTCCGTGGTGGAGATCTTGAAGACGTCGGTGTCGCCGTCGTGGTCGATCGTTGCGTCAGACTCGAAGCCTGTGGCGAATGCGAAGCAGCAGACTGCCAGCACCGCCAGGGCCATTATTCCGTAGGATGCTTTGTTCATTTGCGTGAGAACACCCCCCTCTTGGAGCCCATCCAGACAATGAGGATGAGCAGCAGTATGGATATTCCGAAGATGAACCAGACTCCGAGCGGGATGCCCGACTTCTGGTCGACGGCCTTGTCACCGGACACGGTCATCGAATCGACCGTGAGGTCGATGGATGAGGGCGTCAGGGTCTTCGCGTCGCCCGAGAGCGAGGTGGTGACCGTGACCTCAGGCACATCGGTCATCGTGCTGACCTTGGCCATGACCTTGACGTACACGACCGCGGTGTTCTTGGCCGGGATGACGAAGTCGTACGGTGAATCGGCGATAATCGCTCCGTCGGCGCCCATGAGTGCGAGTCCGTAATCTCCGTCGACCTCTGCGTCGATGGTGACCTTCGCCGCCGCTCCCTCGTTCTTGAAGGTCAGGGCGTACATGTACTCGGATCCGGAGATCCTGTCCTTGTTGATCGATCCCTCGTCCTTGGCGACTGTCATGGTGATTCCGTCGGTGGATCCGTCGGTGGTTCCTGCGATGATGTCGATCGTCTTGGATTTGGCCACGCCGTTGAAGTCAGCGACGGTGATGGTCGCTCCGTAGGAACCGATTCCCAGGGTGTGCTGCTCGTAGTGTCCGTTGACGTTGACCGCCATGCTGCTGTTCGCGGCGACGGTCACGATAACGGAGCCGTCCAGGTCCCATGCGGATCCGCTGGTGATGACGTATGTCTGGGTGGTGTCGGTGTTGTTGAACACGGTGACTCCGACCTTCGCGACACCTCCGCTGAAGCTGACCAGATCGAGGCGTGCGTCCAGATCGTCGGTGTATGTGAGGATCGAATCATCGTTCGTGACGTTGATGTTCACGATGGAATCGTCGGTGAGTGCGTTGGCCTCGGCGTATCCGGTGTATCCGTACTTGGTGCTGCCGACGGTCTTGGTGACCTCTGCGGTGAAGACCGCCGTGGTCACATCGGACGGGAGGTCCACGGAGAACGCTCCGCTGCTGACCTTGGTCTCGATGACGACATCGTCGTAGCTGATCCTGACGGTTCCGTCTGCGACCGCGCCGACGTATCCGGTGATCTGCATGAGCTTGGACTCGGTGGTCATGTCGAGCTCTGCGACGGGTCCGTTGACGTATCCGTACTTGACGTTTCCAGTGCTTCCGTTCGAGGACTTGATGAAGAACTCTCCTCCGACCTCGAAGTAGTACTCGTTGCCGTCGTGGTAGTACGACTTGTCTCCCTCGACGGTGATGGTGTCGAGCTCGTTCTTGACGATGTCGACGACATTGACGTCGACGACGTTCAGTCCGGAGAGCGCATTCATTCCGGGGTAGAGGTAGACGGTTCCGCTGAAGTAGTGTCCGGTGGATCCGCTGACCTTCGCGGTGTACTGTCCGGGCTGCAGGTCCATGGTTCCGACGAAGTCGAACTCGTCTCCTCCGGAGTAGGGCTTGAGCGTCATCGGATAGGGCGCGGTGACGGACCTCTGTACGACGTTCTCCTTGGCGATGTTGATGGCCACCGAGGTGTCGGTGGTTCCGTCGGCGACGTCCTTCGTGAGGCCGTCCGCCTTGAATTTCGCGTTGTCGATGCTGCCGGTTCCGGCCATGACCGTGACTCCGGTAGCCTCTGCGGGCAGGACGAAGACCGCCTTTCCGCTGGTGTCGGACGATACCGTGAAGGAGTAGGGCTTGGAGTCATATGCGAACGATGCCGTGATCGGCGTGTATGCGATTCCGATGTTGCCCTTGCTGGTTCCGCTTGCGTACTGGTATGTGCTGGTGATCTTCCTGGCACCGGTCAGCGTGAGGGTTCCGAGGTCCTTGCCGTCGGTGATCTCGGCCGTACCGATGTAGGCCTTGTTGCTGCTCTTGTTGGCGGCCCATACGGTGTATGTTCCGGCCATGAGCCTGACGGAGAACTTTCCGTCGTCTCCGGCGGTCGTCGTGATGACGACTCCGTCGGATGTGATGAACTTGACCGTTCCCGCCTCTCCGATGGATCCGGTGACCGTGTAGGCCTTTCCGGAGGTCATCGTGGTCGAATCTCCGGAGGTGTACTTTCCGTAGTACACGTTCTCCGCGTCCGCTCCATAGAGCGAGATCTCTGATTCGGATCCGTCCACCGCTGCGGGCAGGAAGATGTAGCTTCCGATTCCGTAGGTGCTGTATGTTCCTGCGGTAGCCGTGACGATGACATTCTCGGCACCGCTGATGGCCACGCCGTTCGCAGGGTATGCGGTGAGGCTGAGCGTCTTGTCGGATGTGACGGAGAGCGACGTCGTGTCGTTGGTGATGTAACCGACCGCCAGCGAGAACGTGTATGTCGCGCTGGGTAGCTTGATGGCCGCGTTCCCGTCCTTGACGACGGTGCTGAACGTATCTCCGGTGTTCTTGTTGGTAGCCACCAGGAGGCACTCATCGACCAGGACTCCGTTGTTGTCCTTAACGGTCGCGGTGACGTTGTATGCCTTGGGCTCGATACTGAGGCCGCTGTTGTCTCCGGGGTACAGTGTGACCGTTCCGGATGCTACCGAGGCCGCTGTGTTGTCGCGGAGCTCGTAGGTGTACGTTCCGGGCACGATGAGTGCGGGCTCTCCGCTGAGGTCGACCGCGTTGTCGCTGTCGATGATCATGTAGGCGGAGTTGATGCGGTACTCCCTCTCTCCGCTCTTGAGAACGAAGAGGTAGTCGCCATATTCGCCGGTGACGATCGTTGTGGCGAACGATGACGAATTGATGACGACCTGCTCTCCGACGGATGCGGGGACGAGCTTGGCATCTCCGTTCTTGAAGGTCACGGTGGCACTTGCGGGCTTGTAGACCGAGAACTTACCGTCCTTGGTGGTCTTGCACTCGGAGAACAGGACGTTCGCGTTGTACTCCTCGCTGTATCCGGTGACCCTGACGGTGATTCCGCTCAGGGGGTTTCCTGCCTCGTCGACGACGGTTCCGCTCATGACCTCGGTGCCGACGATGCTGTCGCGCTCGAGGATGATGACAGATGACAGGTAGTTGATGATTCCTCCCTCTTCCTTCTGCTGCTCCTCTGCCGCCACCTGGTCCATGTAGAACCATCCGTCCGAGGTGACTGTTGCCTTCGGGTCGGGGTTGTACTTGACGAACCAACTGAACACCCTGTATCCGTCGAGTCCGAATCCCGGGAGGGGTTTAACGGATCCGTTGCTGGACGACAGGCTGTAGAGGAAGTCGAAGGATGACGAGTATCCTGCATCGCTGGGTGTCGGTCCGATGACCGCCTTCCAGAGGAAGGTGTCGTACAGGGCGGTGGTCGCGATCGCGGGATAGTTGGAGTAGTATGTGAGGTAGGAGTAGAACTGGTTCGCCGCACCGTTTCCGTCGATGGAGTAACCCGCGAAGTACGCGATGGTGGACAGCGAGTTACCGTCGTTGTATGCGAGCGGGAGCATCGATGCGTCGAGGACGTAGTATCCGATGTTGTTTCCTGCCTTCTGACACATGCTGGAATAGATGTTGGAGATGTCGATCTCCGTGATGTCCGTGAGGATCCTGTCGACGCAGACGAGATACACTGCGCTCTCGGTGTCCATGTCGGACCTGACCTTTCCGAACCTGTCGGGGTTGGCGTCGATGAATTCCGTGGCGGTCTCGGGGTTCTTGATGTAGTTCTCGAGTGCCGCAAGGGTGTCCCTGTACTCTCCGAAGGCCTCGCTGAAGTCGAGGTTGTTTCCGAGCATGAGGCGGACCATCTGGGCCGCGTTGGCTCCGACGCTTCCGTTGGCCAGGAAGATCTCGGCAGAAGCGATCGCTCCTGCGCCCTTGGGGTCGTTGACGGCATTGTAACCGTGTGCGGCCAGATCCGCGGAGTAGTCGATCCATGATACGACTGCCTTGCTGTCGTCTCCGAGGCCGTCGAGCTCATGGAGCACGTACTCGACAGGATAGTTGTCGCCCGTGGCGACGGTGAATGTTGTGTTTCCGTATCCGAAGTATCCGTAGTCCTCGTTGGAGGAGATTCCGGCGTCGACCGCGTTGACCACTCCGGGAGCTACGACGAGGAATGCCGTGATGAGGACGGACAGGAAGGGCAGGGGCTTGATGAGCTTCCTGAGGAAGCTGGGGAATCCGGCAGCCTTCATGTCCGCGACCCACTGGCGCAGGTTGGCCTTGGTGATGACCTTGACCAGCACGATGGATGATGAGACCGCGAACACCGATCCGAAGACGACAGCCGCTCCGTAGGAGGTCCATGAGAAGAACCATCCGACCAGGAGCCACATCGTCAGGAAGAGCTGGGTGTGGGAACGGTCCTTCATGGCGTATACGTAGAACTCGTAGAGTCCGAGGATGGCGGGCATCCACATCAGGACCCATCCGTAGTAGGCGGACATCTTGGACATCGAGATTCCGACCCTGGCCAGCTCGTTCATTATGTCGCTGGCGTAGACCGGGTTGCCTACGAGGAGTGCCGTGCAGTAGTCGGGCGCCACCAGATAGAGGACGACCGCGATGACGGCGAATGCGATGATGAGCCCGGGGATGACGAAGATCCAGGGCTTGCTCTCGAGCGCCTTGAAGATGAATCCGAAGGCGACCGCGATGATTGTTATGAGGGCTGGTCCGGAGAAAACCGCATCCCACAGGTTGGCGGGGACATAGTAGATGGCAGCCATTGCGACTCCGATGATCATGATCAGCGAGTACGAGTAGAACGCTACGCTGAAGTCCTTGGAGTTGAAACGGTCGATGAGCATCTGGATGACCATGATGACGATCAGGATGACCAGAACCGCACGGAATCCGTTCCAGGAAAGTGCGATGAGACCGAGGAGGATGCCTGCTACTAAGAGCTCCTTCTTCGCCAGTTCCCTGTCGTTGATCTTCCTGACCACCTTGATCATGGCCAGGGTGAAGAACGCGAAGAGGAATGCGACGAAGGCGTACTCAGTTCCGTTGGAGAATACCGAGGAAACTATGGGTAACGCCATCAGACCGTAGATGACGGCGGCGATGAAGCCGATCTTGTCGTCCGCCAGCTCCTTTCCGATGAGGTACACGGGGAAGACCGTGAGTGCCCCGAAGACAGGTGCGAGGACAGCAAGTGAGGCCGATGCCGATATGAGCGCTCCGACCGCTGCTGCGATGAGATCGTACAGCGGAGGGTTGACATTGAGTCCACCGATGGGATAATTGACAGCCGCGTCAGCTCCGAAGATGAAGCTTCCGTTGAGTATGCTTTCGACCACATGCAGATGATATTGTGCCTCAGATCCGCCAGAAAGTGCAAAGCCTGCACCTGCGGAAACGCCGTAAACAAAGACCACCCTCAGCAACAATGCGATTATTGCGACGATGGCAACGGCCAGAGCACAGTGGTTCTGCAACCACCCGATACCGCTTTCGCGGTCACTCCCAGTGGGAGCGGTTGACTCTTTTCCGAATTTGCGCATTCTATAAGTCTCCGTCTTATGAATGGCGTTGATACTCGGTTTTGTATTAAAACATTTATGCGCATTATTTACTATAGACGCACGCGCGCGTCCAGCACTTCGGTTCAAAGCACCGTCTTTATGTCGTCCGCGAAGGATTTTGCGGACGCGCGGGGGTCGTCGGAGCCGTAGATCGCACGGCCAACTATGGCGTATGTGGCACCCGCGCTGATGGCATCGGATGCCTTGCCGCCCTGCGCACCCACTCCGGGGGACAGGATCTTCAGGTCGCCTATGATCCTGCGGATGTCAGCGATCCTCTCCGGACGTGTCGCAGGTGCGATGAATCCCTTCACCCCGCACTCGACCCCTAGCCTGGCCATCTCCTCCGCATGGAGGGCGGTGAACATCTTGCCGCCGGGATGGCTCATCTCGGTGACCGCATAGATCTCGGCGTCGCCTGCGGCCTCGACCGCCGCCTTCAGGGAGTCGTCCCCTGTGAACGCGTGGACGATGACGGCTGATGCTCCCCTGGAGACCGCGTTCTCGACGATGAGCCTCACAGTGTTTGGGATGTCCGCGACCTTGAAGTCGCAGATGACGTCGGTGAGATCGGACAGCCTCGTGATCATCTGGGGGCCCTCCGACAGTACCAGGGGCCAGTTGATCTTGATCGCGTCCACGATGTCGGCGACCGATTCCGCCACTGCCATTGCCTTCTTGCCGTCCGTCTCGTCGAGAGCGAGCACGAGCCTGCTGTCCATCTTCATGACCAGGCTATCCTCGACAGGACTTATAAACAATCGGCTCGTTCGTCAGACTATGCTCAAGAGGATGGAATGCGGTTCCGCCTGCAACGGACACGTCGCCGTGGGATGCGAACACTGCATCGAGGGTTCGAAGATGGTGCTCCTGGTCACCGGCCAGTGCAAATGGGGTTGCTACTACTGCCCCGTGTCCCTGGAGAAGAAAGGACTGGACGTCATCTACGCCAACGAGGCCAGGGTCTCATCCGACGAGGAGATCGTCGCCGAGGCGGAGGCCATGGAGGCCACCGGCACGGGGATCACCGGAGGCGACCCCCTGCTGAACATCGACCGCACCGTCCACATGATAGAGCTCCTGAAGTCCAGGTTCGGTAAGGACCACCACATCCACCTGTACACCGCGACCTTCGACAAGGACAAGGTCAAGAGGCTCGAGGCCGCAGGCCTGGACGAGATCCGCTTCCACCCCATGGTGTCCATGTGGACCCATATGCAGGACACCCGCCTGAAGGACATCGTGGACTCCACGTCCATGGACGTCGGGATCGAGGTCCCCGCCATACCGGGGAAGGAGGACGAGCTGTGCAAGCTCGTCTCCTACGCCGATTCCGTCGGCGTGAGGTTCGTGAACCTCAACGAGCTGGAGTTCTCCGAGAGCAACTGGGATATGATGGCCGCCAATTCCTTCGAGGTCAAGGACGACATCTCGTCCGCCGTCAGGGGTTCTGAGGAGACGGCGATGGCCGTCATGAAGAGGAACAAGAGGTCGAACATCCACTTCTGCTCATCGGCCTTCAAGGACGGTGTTCAGCTCAGGAAGAGGCTCATCCGCCGCGCCGAGCACATCTGCACTGACTATCAGGCAGTCACCGAGGACGGCACCCTGGTGAGGGGATTCGTCTACGGGAAGGACCTCGACGGCATCGTCTCGAGGCTCAGGGAACTAGATGTTCCAGATGATCTTTTTGTGGTGCTTTCCGACAAGGTCGAGGTGGCCCCTTGGGTGCTCGACGAGCTCGCCGACGAGATCGGTTTCAAGTGCTACATCTCTGAACAGTACCCCACGGCGGACGGCCTCGAGGTCGAGAGGACCCCGCTCAACTGATTCTGAAAAAAGGGAAAGGTAAGAGGTTTAGGCTGATTCCCAACCGGACGATCGGCAGATCGTTGGGGGACCTTCAGTCCACGCTGATGCTCTGGATCTCGTGATGCCTGTTCACGATGTCCCTAGCGATGCGCAGATTCTTTCCGGCCTTGCCGATCGCCCGGCCCTTGAGCTTGGGATCTACAGTGATTGTCGCGTGAGTGATGTTGCCGCGCTGCTCGATAACGACCTTCTGAGGACCGTATATGTGGAACACGTTCTTCACGAACTGCTCGGGATCGTCGGAGTATTCGACGACCTGGATGTTCTTACCGGTCTTCTCCTTGAGCTTGATTACATGCTCACCTTTCTTACCGACGGCGATGTTGCCCTGTCCCTTCTCAACGACGAAGACGAGCTTGTCCTCGGTATCCATGCAGTCGATGGCATTTGCTTTGGTGATCTGCTCGAAGAGAGCGATATACCTGAGCGTATCCTCGGTTAGTACGATATCTGCGGACATGTTCCTCACAGCGTTAAGATGTTGGAGCTACCTTTGTCGATGATCGCAAGGGCAGATACGGAGAACGGTTTTCCACAAAGAGCGCCGAGCTCCATGTTGTTTCCCTCGTAGATGTGGATCTTCACATCCGCGTCCTTCAGTTCCTGGCAGGGACAGTTCCTTGCAAGGATGATCATCTGGGCCTGACCGGCCTTCACTGCTTTCATAGTCTGATCGAGTCCGAACTGCACCTTTCCGGTGGTGATGGCGGACTTCAAAGCTCTGCTTATGTCTACTTCGCTCATTGCTTATCCCCCTTTTTCTTGGGTGTGTAAATAAGGTTTACCGCACCGGTTCCAAGTGTGACCGGCTGTCCTACTATGATGTTCTCGGTGACACCCTCAAGGTGGTCCACCTCTCCTACCATAGCGGCGTGCAGAAGGTGCGCGGCGGTGATCTCGAAAGCCGCCCTGGCAAGTACCGAGGACTTCTTTCCGGACACTCCGTGCCTTCCGATGGCCTTCACATAACCGTCGTTGGTCATGAGATCGGCCACAAGCATGATGTGACGGATATCGACATCGAGACCCGCCTCTCCCAGGGTTCCCATCGCTTCGTGGATGATGGAGTTCCTGGCCGCCTCGATTCCGAGGACGTCCGCTACCTCCAGGATGCTGTTCGTCATGACGTTGTCGGCATCCACTCCCTCTACGGTGAGGACCTCTTTGAGATTGCTTCCTTCGGTGACGATCTTCCAGTAGCCCTCCGTCTTCGACAGGACGGCCCTGGTGATTCCGTCTATTCCTTTGATCTTCGCAGTCTTGACGGCGTCGTACATCAGCTGGAGCTTCTTGTACGAGGGCTCGTCGGACTGGATCACTATATCGTAATTGTTCTGTTTGACCATTCCGCGGACGGCCTTGACCTTGTTCAGCTTCTCGACCAGTTCGCCGATGTCGAGGTGCCTCTCGTCCATCTTGCGGACGTCGGGCCTGACGATCAGGGTCATGTTGGTGATGTCGGTGTCGATGGTGGCGACGTCGAGGATCGATGTGACCTCGATGTTGGATGCCACGAGACGCGCGACGCTCTCGTCCTGTGCGGCGATGCCGGACAGGGGGATCTCCATCGAAGGAGTGCTGGGGATGCGCCTGGCATCCACGATCTCGATCAGACGGGGAAGTCCCTGGGTAACGTTGATGTTAGCGACTCCGGCGTAGTGGAAGGTACGCATGTTCATCTGGGTACCAGGCTCTCCGATGGAGTGGGCCGCCATGACTCCGGCGGACTCATTCTGGTCCATCCTGTGCCTCTGGTACATCTCGTTGGCCTTGACGATGAGCTCCTTGCACTTCTTCTCGGGGATGTCGTGCCCCTCGATGCGTGCGGCGATGTCGACGACGATCTTCATGGGGAGCTCGATGCCCTCCTTCTCCATGATCTTCTTGAGCATCAGCTCGGTCTCGTTGTAGGTGTAGAAGTTGGTGACCTCCTCCATGGGTGCGGCGGATGTCTCCTCCTCTTCCTTCTTTTTGGCCTTCGTGGCTGTGGTCTTCCTTGTACCGACCTTGGAAATGACGAACTTGGCCTCATCCTCGTTGAGTCCCAGCTCCACGAGCTCCTCCTCGGTGGCCCCCTTGATCGAATCCAGGGTGCTGTACTTCGTGAGCAGCAGTGTGGCGGTCTCCTCGCTGATGTCCCTCTTCATGAGCGCTTTCATGGTGTCTTTCTTTGCCATTATCACTCACCTCCTCCGTCGTAGTCGATGTCGATGTCGTCCATCTCCTCTCCGTCTCCCTCTTCCTCGACGTATTCCATCTCGTCCTTCTCGAGGGTTCCGTAGTCTCCTCCGACGTCCTTCTCGTTGTCCTGGGTGAAGTTCTCCGCCTCGTCCCCGAAGACCTCGTAGAACAGGTCGTCGAGGTCGATGGCCTTACCCCTGACGGTCTTGGCCGGATCGACTCCGTCCTCACCGTACTTGAACTGGATGACGGTACCCACGGTGTTCCTGACGGTTCCGTCGGCCGTGAGCTTCAGGTCCTCCAGTGCCGAGACGAGCCTCCTCTGCATGTATCCGGACCTTGACGTACGGACAGCGGTATCGACCAGTCCCTCCCTTCCTCCCATTGCGTGGAAGAAGAACTCGGTGGGTGTGAGTCCCGACTTGTATGAGTTGGAGCAGAATCCCCTGGCATATGCTCCCAGGTCTCCCTTCTCGAAGTGGGAGAGCGTCCTGTCCCAGTATCCTCTGGAGAGCCTCTCTCCACGGACGGCCTGCTGACCGACACAACCTGCCATCTGTGACAGGTTCAGCATCGATCCACGGGCACCGGCCTTGGCCATGATGACGGCGGGGTTGTCCATTCCCAGGTACTTTCCTGCGATGTCTCCTGCCTGGTCACGAGCGTCTCCCAGCTCCTTCATGATGCTGACCTCGAGGGTCTCCCTGAGGGACCTTCCGGGCATCTGCTGGAGCGTTCCTGAGCGGTACGAGTCGACCAGCTCGGTCACCTTGTCGATGCACTCCTGGGTGTTGTTGCTGATCTGCAGCGAGGCCTCCTTGGGGATGTCCTCGTCGCTGATACCTGTGCTGAATCCGTGGTTCATCAGGGCACCCAGCGCGAGCCTGGTGACCTGGTTGATGAACAGTGCAGCCCTGTCGGAGCCGTAGTCACGTGCGATACGGTCGAGGATCTTTCCCTTGCTGTTACCGATCGCCTTGACGTCGATGGTTCCGCAAACGAGCTCTCCGTTGCGGATGATTACGTATCCGTCATAGGGGCAGTGTCCCTTCTTGCACTCGGAGCGGTCCGTGCACTGGCAGATGTTGGCCCTGAAGGACGTGTTGAAGTCCTTGGGGAGGATGGTGGAGAAGAGCTGCCTTCCGGTCCAGTACTTCTCTCCCGTCTTCTCGTCC
>JAEEGL011945248.1_pt1 | contig 11336 bp, 11 predicted proteins | sample 9134231 | NCBI WGS metagenome assembly JAEEGL01 (sample SAMN16246548, study PRJNA631951) | gut metagenome | biome: gut microbiome; feature: rumen; material: fiber-attached | host: Bos | place: Iran: Karaj | collected 2018-10
CTGAAATCAAAAAATGCAGTTCACACTGCATTTTTCAATTATGAAGAATCTTTGTTTCAGGAAAGATCCAGATCGTAGAACGCATGCATCCAGTCTTTGTTTAGCGGATAGAAGCTTTTATAGAGTTCGTAGATCTTTTTGTATTTTTCATGGTTTTCCTTGTTAGGATAGTAGCTGCGTTTGTAGCGGACCATCGCTTCGACTGCATTTGGCAAATCCGGATAGCAGCCGTACATGACGGCGCAGGCGATCGCACAGCCCAGATTTGGTGCGTTGATGTCTTCCGGTACATTGATGATGATGTCGGATACATCGGCGTGGATCTGCATCCACAGATCGCTTCTGGCGGAACCGCCGGCGATGTTCATTTCTTTCACCTGTACGCCATGTTCTCTGAAAGTATCCAGGATACGTTCGGAGCCAAAGGCGACACCTTCCAGAATGGCACGGTAGAGATCTTCCTTTTTATGTGAGAGGCTGAGCCCATAGAACATGCCTCTTGCCTTGCCGTCCTGATAGGGATGTTTGTTTCCTTGGAAATAATCCAGAAGGAGAAGGCCGTGGGAGCCGATCGGGACATCTTTGGCCAGCTCATCCATCTGATGGTAATTCAGGCCATTGCAGAATTCTTTGGTAAACCAGGAAAGGATGGAACCGGAAGAAGACTGGCCGACATAGTCGGTGTAGTAGCCTCTGATGAGATTGTCAGGACCGTTGTTGGACCCTGTAGGATTCAATAATGGTTTTTCATTTAAGGCCATCGCCAGATTGGAAGAACCGGTGATCATGCCGATCCTGCCCGGCTTGTTGACGCCGATACCAAGAAGGCCGATGGAAGAATCGACACCGCCCTGGGCGATCGGCGTTCCTTCCTTGAGCCCCAGAATGTCCGCGGCTTCTTTTGATAAAGTGCCGGCTTTTTCGGAAACCCGATAGACTTCTTTGCTTGGGAAGCGGCCGATGGCATCCGCGATGTCCAGGGCTTCATAGATCTTTTCAGAGAAACCGTCATAGATCGAATAGCCCCAGTTGCAGGCGGTATTGTTGTTCATGCACCACTTGCCGGTGAGCTTGAAGGTCAGCCAGTCCTGGTATTCGCAAAAGACTTCCGCTTGATCATAGATCTTTCTTTCGTTGCGCTTGAGCCAGGCCAGTTTTGGCGGCATCCATTCAGGTGAATAGAACTCATTGGTCTTTTCCAATAGTTCTTCCGCTTCTTTGGCTGCTCTGACATCCATCCAGATGATGGATGGATAAAGCGGTGTGCCGTCTTTCTTGCATACAACGACGCTGGTGCAGGTCGTATCGAGTGCCAGGGCATCGATCTGATCGGCTTGAATGTTCGCCTTATCCAGTGCCTGCGGTATGACATCCTTCAGGGTGTTCCACCAGTCGAAAGGATCCTGCATTGCATAACCGGGTTTTGGATGATCGGTCCTGTATTCTTTCGTCGCAAAAGAAAGGCAATCGCCCTTGTGATTATAGAGACCGACACGGATACCGCCGGTACCGCCGTCAATCGTTAAAAAGATCGGATGATCATGATTGTATTCCATAAAAAAATTGTATCACAGCAAAAGGGGACGATAGGTCAATGATATATAATGAAGGTAACGAGGTGGCCGTTATGGAACTGAAAGAACTGAAAAAACAATTGAAGGAATACATGGCGATACCGCGGGTCTCCGGCTATGAAAAGGAAATGGCGTACCGCCTGAAGGAAGATCTGGGAAAGTACAGCGATGAGGTGAAGATTGACCGCATCGGCAATGTCATTGCCACGTTCAAGGGAAGTCAGAAAGGGGCGCCGTCTTTGATGATCTTTGCCCACATGGATACGATCGGTTTTGTCATCAAGCGCATCGATCCGGATGGTTTCATCTATGTAGATCGGGTCGGCGGCGTACCGGAAAAGATCCTGACCGGAACACCGGTGAGAGTTGGTTCGGAAGATGGCAAGTATTATGACGGTATTTTCGGTACACGGGCTTACCACATCATGTCCAATGAAGAAAAGGCCAAGGCTGATTCTTTGAATGATCTGTTCATTGATATCGGTGCCACCAGTGAGAAACAGCTTCATGAACTGGGCATTGAAGTCGGCTGTCCGGTCGCTTATGGCAAAGCCTATTACGAATTGTTGAACGACCGCATTTCCGGTTCCTATATCGATGCGGCGGCCGGTTTATGCAATCTTGTGCAGCTGGCGGAATACATGAAGAAGAATCCGCCGAAGGCAACGGTCTATCTGGTCGGCACGGTATGGGAAGAGTATTCGGCAAGAGGGGCAATGATCGCCAACCGCAGTGCGAAAAGCGATCTGGCGATCTCGATCCTGGGCCCGGGTGCTGCCGATACGCCGGACCAGAGAGGCAAAGTTTCCAATGTGAAGATGAACAACGGCGTCGGCGTGACGATGTTCAATTTCCATGGCAAGGGCACCCTCAACGGCAACATCATCCACAAGGGTATCTTTGAACTGTTAAAAGAATGCGCAGAGAAGTCCGGCATCAATATTCAAAGACAGGCGGCAAGAGGTGCCTTGTCCGATACGGCCTATCTGGCTTTGGAAGATGAAGGCATCCCATGCATGGACATGGGCACACCGGACCGCTACTCTCATTCCACTCTGGAACTGATCGATACGAAGGATCTTCTGGAGACCGGCAAGCTTCTTTGCGAATTTGTGAAGAATCTGGATAAGACTTTTGATTTAAACCGCTATTAAAAAGAATACCTGGCTATTTGAGATAGGCCAGGTATTCTTCTTTACTCATCTTTGGCTGGAAGGAGTCTTTGATCTTATCGACATAGGCTTCATTCTTTAAGAAATACAATACGGTATCATAGACGACCTGTGAAGGTTCCAGATAAGCGCGTTTCTTATCGAGGATGCACAGGTCTTTTCCATGGCAGTTGCCGCCAAATCCGGAGTAGCCGAATTGAACGGTCGGTTTGAATAAGGACAGATCGCCGATGTCACCGGCTGCCATTGAGATCTCGTTGTCGTGGATCTCTTCGAGCTTGCAGTGCTTCAGCATGTTTTTGCGGATGACGTCGTTGATCAGACGATTCTGGTTCATCGGCAGGTAGCCGGGTGTCGTTTTGATCGATGCGGAAGCGCCGATGGCTTTGGCACAATACTTCGCCGCGTTGTCGACTTTGGCAGCTGTGGCGCGAAGGATCTTTGGATCCAATGCCCGAACATAGCACTCATAGACCGTTTTGGCCGGGATGGAGTTGACGGTCTGCCCGCCTTGTGAGAGGATGCCGTGTATGCGGATGTAGTCTTCTTCCTTGAAGGTCTCCCGCAGCATATTGATGGCATTGTCGAACAAGACAAAGGCATTCAAGGCGTTGATGCCGTTGTGCGGGGCAACGGCGGCATGTGTCGCCTTGCCATGGAAGGTGATCTGTTTATAGACGAAACCGGAGAGGGCGGAATTGAGTGAGAAATGGTATTTGCCTTCGCCCATGGTGTGCAAGTGTATGAAGAGATCTTCCTCGTCGAACATTCCCGCTGCCAGCATGTTGACCTTGCCGCCGATGTACTGGATCTCGCCTTTTTTGATCAGTTCTTTACGGAAGGCGATGTCGGTAAATTCTTCAGCCGGCGTAAAGTACAGGGTGACGGTGCCGTTTCTGATGACGTCCTTGAGCTTGACCAGGGTGTAGGCCATGATGGCGCACTGGGTGGAATGACCGCAGCTGTGGGCGGCGTTGTCGATCCTGGAGGCATAGGGATGGCCCAGTGTCGGAAGAGCATCCAGTTCAGCGATCAAGCCGATACGGGGCGAACCGGAACCGATCGATACTTTGAAGGCAGTGCGGAAACCCAGGTCAGTGACTTTCAGGCCATTGGCTTCAAAATAGTCCGTCAATATCTTTTTATTGGTGAATTCCTTGTAGCCCAGTTCGGGATGCATGAAGAGTTCATCGCCGAGTTCATACAGGGTTTTTGCGTCTTTTTCTATCGCTTTATTCATAGGGATACCTCTTTCCTACATGATACCATCTTGACGGGAAACTAAGGCATGGCGATGCAGGAAGTTTGATTTTTTTGGAAAATTGATGGAAACTGATATTCGATAGGAGGAATTTAAAGATGAATGATTTTGAAAACTATCAGGAAATAAACCATGTCAGCCGTCTGGATTTCTTCTCCAAGGTCATGGGATATCTGGCTTTAGGACTTGGCTTGAGTGCGATAGGTGCCTTGGCCGGTAATTATATGATGCCGTTATTGGGACAGGCATACATGTTTGCCATGCTGTTTTTCATGGCTGCCGAACTGGTTCTGGCTTTTGTGATCGGAAGAAATCTGGAAAGCCGCTCCACAGCAGCAGTCAAGGGCATGTTTATTGCCTATTCCCTGGTCAACGGTCTGACGCTGTCGGTGATCTTAAGCGTCTATACGACAGCTTCCGTTCTGATGGCGTTTGCCACAACGGCTGTTGTATTCGGTTCGCTCTGCGCGATCGGAAGGACGACCAAGGTCGATCTGACCAGGATGGGACCTTTCTTCATGACGGGTCTTGTCTCCTGCATCATTCTGACCATTGCCAACATGCTGTTCTTCAGAGCTTCGGGTCTGGATATTGCCTTATGCTATATCGAGACGCTCTTATTTATGGGCATTACGGTCTATGATATGCAGATGATCGACCGTTATTATTCGCAAAGCGAAAGTGAGAATTTCGCCATCTTTGCTGCCTTGCAGCTGGAGCTGGACTTCATCAACCTGCTGATCCGGGTCCTGGAGATCTTCGGCGTAAGAAGAAGCGATAACTGATCATGGTGACCTCGTCTTAAGACGAGGTTTTTTCTTTCTGTGAAGGTATTTTTGATATAGTAAATTTATGAAGATCAACAACCTGTCGACCAATGTCTTTGTAACGATCCTGATGTTTGTCATGGTCGTTTTCATGCCGATGATCGACCGCATGGTATGCAAGGCGATCGGTATTTCACCGGATGACCGCATGAATAAAAATCCTCATGCGGACTTCTATCTGCATTTAAGGAAGGCGGTTTTGGTTCTGGTCTTTCTTATCTATCTGGCCCTGCTCAGCTACGTAGTCTTCTTTTCCCGTTCGGCTTCCAGTGATTATCTCATCCACATTGCCCTCTATGAAGATCTGGCCAATGCGATACAGATCGATTTCGGCATTCTGGGTTTCATCAATTCCGTCTTTACCGATGGTCTAACAGCCGCTTTGGAACATGTGCGGGTCAACAAGATCGAAGACGTCTATCAGGTCTATCTGAATATTGTCCTGTTTGTGCCGATGGGTTATCTTCTGCCTTATGTCTTTGACTTTTTCCGCGGCCACATGCCGGAAAGGACGCTGATCGCCTGCGGTACGATCTCCTTTCTGATTGAAAACATCCAATTGGTGACCAAGCTTGGCTTCTATGATATTGATGACATGATCTCCAATATGATCGGCGGGGCGCTTGGCCAGCTCTTCTATATGCATTTTGCCTATGTTCTGGCCCATCCGGATTTCCGCAAGGAACTCAAACGGATGCGGCGCCATTACTTCAGGGCCAAGGATCTTCCTTTGTATTCCTATCTCAACAAGATCCGTCTGCAAAGAGTGACAGTCTATGCCTCTGACAAGAAGGAAGTCTTTGATTTTTATGAGAAGACTCTGGGTTTTCGCCTCAAACGGCTGATCCCTGAGGGTGATGACAGCAACTTCTTGTTTGAATTCGGGAAGAATCAGATCGAAGTTCGCTGCAGTAAAAGATACAAGGATATGCCCAAACAGGAGATCACCATCGCCTGCAACAATTCGGAATTTTTAAAACAGACACTGGCGGAACATCATATTGAAACCAGCGAATATCTTGCCGATCCTTACACGGAATTAAGAACATTCTGCTTCAAAGGACCGGATGATCTGACGATCACCATCATTGAAGAGTAGACTCGTTGCGAATGTGTTGCAGTGGATAAATATATAATAGAACTATAAGGAGGAACTTGATTATGGCTGGAAAATATCTGACCAGAACAGTTTTTGCTTTATTGCTGGCTGCCGTGATGCTGCTGGGAAATCCGGGACGAAGCTTTGTGCTCCACGCAGAGGAAAGCAATGTCGTCATCATCAAACAGCCGGAAGACGTGGAAGTCAATTATCCCGATGGCGCTTCCTTCCATGTGGAAGTCGATCATCCGGAAAATGTTGCTTCGTATCAATGGTATCTGTCCGATGGCTGGACGGTTTTTGAACTGGACGGCGAATCCGCCAAAACCGATACACTGATCCTTCCGTCGCTTGAATATACGCCTAATCCGCACTATCTCTCCTGTGAGATCACCGATAAAAACGGCAACAAGATCCACAGTGAAGATGCCGTTTTGACCAATCCGAATTTCGACGATGACCTCAAGGTCCTTTACGTCGGCGAACACGGTATTCTGCCGGGTGAGACCCTCGATCTGGCCAAGGAAGGTGTCGGTTCCGGTACAGTCACTTACGATGCCAATGGCGTCGATGCCACCTTTGAGGATGTACATTATTCCAATGAGACGGTCATCTTCGACAAGCGTCTGTCTCCTTCGATGGGTGTCTTCTTCTTCGGCCGCCATATGGAAGAGCCGGAGATCCATTTCCATTTCAAGGGTGACAACGTCTTTGAATCCGTCTTCTTCGATGAGGAATACAACAATGCCGGTGTCGTCTTCAACTGCTACTTCGGTATCGAGGAAAACGCGCCGACAGCCGTCTTTGAAGGCGACGGCACGCTGACCTTAAACGGCGGTTCCAATTCGATTTACGCCGACGGCAATATCGATCTGGCGATGAAGATCAATGCCACCGGCCTGGAGAATGTTTACAGCGATGCGATCACCGGCAATACGATTCTGGTGGAAAACGGCGCTGAGCTCAATCTCAAGCCAAACGGCATCGGTATTCGCGCCAGAGGAGACCTTCGCACCTTTGAAGGCAGCGTGATCAGTATCGATTCGATTGCCCCGCATGTCTCGGTCGGGCCGACTTTCAAGAGCCTGATTCAGGTGGCGGGCGTCATGAACTGTGCCGGTACTGAGATCAATCTGCACGGCACGGCTTATCCTGATACGTTTATTCCGTATGGCAATTATCTGGTCAATTTCACCGGCATTACCCTGGATAATCTGGGTGATCTGAATCTGGATTCGACAAAGATCGATATCTCCTTTGACTGTGAAGAGGGTTCCGATCTTTATGCCTTGAATTTCTGCGGTATCATCGGCGGTGAGAATTCCAGCTCACTGGTTCTGGAAAACGGTTCTTCCGTCAACATCAATATCGATGTTCCGACCGTTACCGGATCCACGGGCATTCTTTTCCCGGGTGATGTGAGAGTGGAAAAAGACTGCTCGATCAGTCTGAATATCGCATCACTGGGTGAAGCTTCCGGTATCGAGACACTCAGAGGTTTCATCGTCAATGACGGCAATGTCACCAGCCATGTGAAGTCCTATGATGAACAGGGCGTGTATGGCATCGTTTCAGGCGATATCCTGGTGAACATCAATGACAGCAAGTATGCTGTATCATCCATTGCGGAAAAGGGTCTGGCACTTGCGGCCGATACCGGTGAAAGAAGCGGCGAAGATGTCAAACCGGTCGACGGCTACAAAGCCAGGATGATCAATCTCGCCGGCAAGGCCAGCATCATCGAACCGAAGAATGCGGAAATCAATGTCTGCGCAGTTCCGGGCTATGGCGACTTCATCACGGCGGAAACTGTCTTTGCCAAAGGCAATCTCGAAACGCCGGCCAGCGAAGTGAAGATTTCTCTCAGACAGAGCAATGCTTTATACTACGGCCTGGCTGCCTTTGCGCTACTGGCAATTGGCGCCATGCTGTTCATGAAGAAAAAGAGAAAGAAAGCATAAAAACTTTTTGAAAAGGGGCTTTAGCCCTTTTTCTGTTTTTCAAGCTTGACTGCTATAATAGAGGCATGCGTTATACACTTGAAGATAAATGGCTGCATATCGATGTCGATTCCCTGTTTGTGAAGACGATACAGGAGTTTTTTGATGCCTACATTCCTTCCAAGAAGGTCCAGCATCTTCTGATACAGGATAAGCACATCCTGCTGGATGGCAATCCCGTGAAGCGGGAAGATGATATCATGGGTCTTTCTTTGGATATTCTCTTATATCCGGAGACTTACGATTATGAGGAAGTTTCCAATACTCTCGATGTCGTTTATGAAGACGAGATCGTTCTTATCGTCAATAAGCCCAAAGGCTTACTGGTACATTCCGACGGCAATGATGAGCTGACCTTAAGCAAGATCGTCGGATCGTATTACAGGGACAGGAACTATATCGCTGCCTATCCGATCCATCGTCTGGATAAGGAGACCAGCGGTCTGGTGGTCTATTCCAAGTCAGTGGTCTTCCAGCCTTTGCTGGACCAGCTTCTTTCCAATAAACAGATAAGGCGCAATTACCTGGCCTTTGTGGAAGGAAAGATGACGATCGGGACCATCATGAACATCGATAAGCCGATCGGCAAGGACCGTCACGATCCGCGAAAGCGCATCGTCCACAAGTCTGGCCAGAGCGCTCTGACCAAGATCCGCTGCATCGGCCTCAACAAGGCGAAAAACTATTCGATCCTCTTGTGTACCCTGGACAGCGGCCGTACTCATCAGATAAGAGTCCATCTTTCATCCATCGGCTATCCGATCCTCAATGATGACCTCTATGGCCATCCAAGTGATCTGTGTATCCGCATGGGGCTTTTCGCTCAGAGCATCGAGATGTATCATCCTTTGAAGGAGGATAATCTGGAAGTGGAAGCCGAACTGCCGAACGATCTCAACAAACTGTATATGGCGGGTTTACGATGAAGACAAACAAGACCAATGCGATGCGCATGCTGGACAGCGCAAAAATAAAATATGAAGTGCTGGAATATGATCTGGACAAGGATCTGTTTTCCGGCGAGGCTGTTTCCGATCTTCTGGGACTGGAGTACAGCCAGTGCTATAAGACCCTGGCTTTACGCCATGAACACGACCTGTTCATCTGTGTGATCTCCGTCAAGGATGAACTCGATCTGAAGAAGTGTGCCAAGGCTTTGGGCGTCAAGAATGTGGAAATGGTCCACGTCAAAGACCTTTTGAAGGATGTCGGCTATGAAAGAGGTTCGGTCACACCGATCGGTGTGAAGAAAAACAAGGGCATCGTCTTTGATGATGAGGTGGATAAACATGAAGTCATTGAAATTTCCGCCGGTGCTTACGGACTCGGTTTAAAAGTGGAGCGGAATGCGCTCTTAAAATATCTCAGGGCAGAAGTAAAGGATATCGTCAAGGATGAACTATGATGCGGTGATCGTCGCTTCCGGCAAGGGAGAACGGGCAAATCTTGGCTACAATAAGACCTTCTACAGGATGAAGGATAATAAAAGCGTGCTGATGCATTCAGTCGATCTTTTCTGCAGCGATCCCGACTGTAAGAAGGTGGTCGTTGTCACCAACGAAGAATACTTCGATCAGATCGGAGGCGCTGAAAAGATCGTGGTGACCAAGGGCGGTTTACTTCGAAAGGATTCCGTCTATAACGGCTTGAAACGGACAGAAAGTGATTATGTTTTGATCCATGACGGGGCCAGACCTTTCTTGCATGCCGAGACACTAGAGAAGATCAAGGAAAAGGTCGTCGAAAGCAGGGCCGTCATTTCCGGCCGTTATGCGATCGATACGATCAAGATCGTCAAAGACGGCGTCATCGAAAAGACGATCGACCGAAAGACTGTTTTCATGGCGGAAACGCCGCAGGCTTTTGCGCGTGAACTGATCATGAAGTGCTATGAAAACTGCGAAGATATCGAATTTACCGATGATGCCTCGCTGGCAGAATCGTTAGGCTATAAAGTTGCGGTGGTGGCCGATGCCTACAACAACCGCAAGCTGACAAAGGAAGAAGATTTTAAGGATCTATGATCAAGGAACTGATCGTCGTAGAAGGCGTAAATGATACCAAGAGACTGAAGTCTTTTTTTGATGTCGATACGATCGAGACCCACGGCATGGGTTTAAGCAAGGAGACGATCGAGCTGGTCAGGCAAGCCAATGAGAAACGGGGCGTCATCCTTTTTCTGGATCCCGATGCGCCGGGTGAAAAGATCCGCAAGCGTCTCAATGAGGCGATACCGGGTTTAAAGAATGCCTTTGTGATGAAGGAAGATGCCAGAACGACAAAGAAAGTGGGCATCGAACATGCCTCTGGGGAAGTTTTGAAGGAAGCTTTGGATCATCTGGTCAGCTATGAGGAATTTCATGATTCTCTGTCAAAAGAAGAGTTCGTGGAACTCGGTCTGATGGGGATGAAGGATTCTTCTGTCAAAAGAGAGAAGGTCTCTTCTTTCTTTCATCTTGGCAAGTGCAATGCCAAGACACTGTTTAAGCGGATCAACATGCTGGGAATCGGCTATGAGGAGATAAGGAAGGTAGTATGATCGCAAGTATCGGCCATGTGAAAAAGGTCATGGGAGAGCTCAGGGCAAAAAAGAAGTTCGGGCAGAATTTTCTGATCGATGCCAATATCGTCGAACGCATTGCCAAAGGCGCCTGCAATGAGGATCTGAAAACCATTGAGATCGGTCCGGGCCTTGGCGCTTTGACGGAAATGCTGCTGAAGTATTCCAAGAGCGTGGATGCCTATGAGATCGATCCGGATATGTACGAGATCCTTTTGCGTTCCATTGAGGATGAGCGCCTTCAGGTCTTTTTGGGCGATTTTCTCGATCAGGATCTTTCCGGATACAAAGAAAAGGTCAATGTCTGTGCCAATCTGCCGTACTATGTGACGACGCCGATCTTATTCAAGCTCTTTGAGTCGGATCTGGATATTCACAAGATCACGGTCATGGTCCAGAAGGAAGTGGGCGATCGTCTGAGTGCCAAAGTGGGCAGCGAAGACTATTCGGCTTTAAGCATCGAAGTCCAGTATCTGTATACGACAAAGCTGGAAATGAATGTTCCCAGAAGCGTCTTCTATCCCAGCCCCAATGTCGATTCGGCGGTGATCTCCTTCACGCCGGCAAGAGAAAGAGACTTCGGATATGAACGGGGCTTCTTCGCATTTGTGAAGAACTGTTTCCGCATGCGCCGCAAGACCCTGCATAACAATCTGAAGGATCTTTATGACAAAGAGATGATTGAAAACGCATATGAAACGCTGGGTCTAAAGAGCGATATCCGTGCCCAGCAATTGGATCTGAATGAGTTTATTAAGCTCTACGAGGTGTTACGTGAAAGATAGGGCCTACGCCAAGATCAACCTTTCCCTGGATGTCTTCAATATCCGGGAGGACGGCTAC
>JAEEGL012641917.1_pt1 | contig 11336 bp, 6 predicted proteins | sample 9134231 | NCBI WGS metagenome assembly JAEEGL01 (sample SAMN16246548, study PRJNA631951) | gut metagenome | biome: gut microbiome; feature: rumen; material: fiber-attached | host: Bos | place: Iran: Karaj | collected 2018-10
CAACAAATGGAATTGAGAAAAATTGAAAATGAAGAAAAAAGAAAAGCTATGATGGAAATCGAAAAATATTATACTGATAAAATTGCTATTTTAAAAGAAATTTTAAAAAGAGAAAAAGAAGAAAGAGAAATTGAACATAGAGCACAAATTCAATTTTTAAGTCAAATTGAAAGAGAAAGAAAAAATGAATTTAGAAAACAAATTGATGATGTTTTTCAAAGATTTGATGAAGAAGATAGAAGAGCCCAATTTGAAGATAATAATAAAGAACAAATTGAAAAAATTTTGAATAGTTATTACAAGAATTAAAATAAAATGTATTTTTTTTAATAAAATTTTTTAAAATTTAAAATTAATTTAAATAATTAAATAAAATGGAAAATGTAGAAGAACAAAATGTAAATTTACAATTAAATATAATTCAAATATTAAAATCAATAAAATCAAATTCAACATATTAATATTTAAATACAAAAAATATAAATACAAATTTATATGAACGTATAAAACAAATGTATTTAACTAAATTGTCATTAAACGATAATTGTAAATATGATGATTTATTCGAAGATATATTAATAAGAATAAAATAGATTGTACTTATTTTCCAAATTATGATATTTCAGATGAGAAAATTGTGAATTTTATTAAATTCTTTTCAAAAAGAAAAAGGATTATTAAAACCAGTTATTAAATCGGAAGAAGGAAGTGAAATCCAAAATAAAACTCCAATAAATTTTATTCCTGATTATTATGATTTATTTCAGAAATTTTCAATGAATGGAATATCAATGACAAAAAAGAATTAATATTATTAAATAAATCATTTTCAAAATTATCAACTACATTAACAAATGGTAACTTAACATTTTTTGGTAATTTTTTGCTACTGAAAAAGATTATTATGTAATACAAGCAACAAAAATTGATGCATCTGAAAATTATAACTATGATAATGATATGAAAAAAAGAAAAGAAGATGGAATAAATAAAAATGTATATTATGTAATAAATAACTTATATGATAAATGGATAGAATTACCAGATATTAAACCATCATAAATAAGAGAAAGTAGAATAATAAATTATATTCTAACTGATAATTTAGATAATAAAATATATTCAAATCCAACATTTAATGGTACTGACAAAATATATTTAAGATGAATGATATCGAGAATCAATCACTGAGCAAAAATAGTACCTTCAATTAATCATTATACAATTGAAGATCCTGAAAGTCCATTTAAACCATTAATAACTACTGAAAAACTTAAACCTTTTATTATAATGATTTAATTAATTTTAAAATTTGGATATATTATCCTCCAGGAATATTAAAATGTGGCATAATTTCTCATATTATACCTGAAGAAGTTACCTGAAGGTATTGAATCTGATGATTTTAGGAAATATTTATATCAGAAGATCCTTTTGATAAGAAAATTAAAAGTATTAATGAAGATAAAAACATTCATATTATTCCTATTGATCCTCTTACTAAAAATGATCAACATGAACATAGAGAAGTAATTGTATATAATCCTATTGATGAATAGAAAGAAGAAGAAAAGAAGAAGAACAAAAAGAAAATAAAGAAAATAAAGATGAGGAAGAAGGATAATATAATATATTTAAATATATAAAACCATAATAAATTTGTTAATTTTTTTTATATTTTACATAGATTATATAATTATATATATATGATTTTTTATTATTAAAGATATTAAAAATATTATTTTTTTTTTAATGAATGAAAATTATAGGTAAAACTTTTTTTTAATGATATAATAATAGTATTCAAATAAATACATTAACTTGGAAAAGAGATGCATGTGAGTTAATAGATTATGACTGTCCAACATTAATAGAGAATAAATTTGAAATTAAAAATTCAGGATTTATAATAAGAGATAATAATACAGTTTCTTTTCAAAATTCTCCATCTGAATCAAGAACTGCAGAACAATTAATACAAGTTAAAAAAAATGAAAGAATATTTAAATTATCATTTAACCCTTTTTATATAGACGAAACAAATCATACTTTAGAAGGAACAAACATACCATGGTTTATATATAATAAAATAAAAATAGAAAATAATAAACCACAAAAATATTTAATTAAAGAAGGAGATATTTTCAAAATAGGAAGAATAATATTAAAAATTCGAGAAATAAAATTAAATGAAAATGAAGACTTTAATAATAAAAACACAATAACTCCAAATGTAAATATGACAACAACAGAAAATTTATTATTAAATAATAATATAAACCCAGAATTAAACAAAACAAAAAAGAAAAAATTATGCAGAATATGTTATCAAGATGATGAGACTGAAGAAAATCCTTTAATTCAACCATGTATATGTTCAGGAACAATGAAATATATACATTATGAATGTTTAAAACAATGGATTTCAACACAATCATGTATTAAAATTAGTAATAATGAACTTTGTTCTATTTTTATTATTAAACAAATTGAATGTGAATTATGTAAAAGTAAATTTCCAGATTATATTAAACATCATGGAAAATTATTTGAAATTATTGATTTTCATTCTTATTATAAAAAATATATTGTTATTGAAAGTTTAATTCTTGATAAAAAAAACAATAAATTTTTATATGTTGCTAATCTTGAAAATCAAAATATAAATTTAAAACTTGGAAGAGGAAAAGATTCTGATTTATTATTAACTGATGTTTCTGTAAGTAGAGTACATTGTTTTTTAATTAAAGAAAAAAATAAAATATTTTTAGAAGATAATAATTCTAAATTTGGTACTTTAATTTTAACACAATGTCCACAAATTGATTTATGTGAAAATTTACCTTTAAATATTCAAGTTGGGAGAACTTATTTTAATATTTTAGTGAAAATGAAAAAAAGTTTTTTTTCTTGTTGTAATTGTTCAGTTAATGCAAATCAATATTTTTATATTTTACAAAGTCATAAAAAAATTAATTCTTCTAATTCTATTATTATTAAAGAAAATGATAATAATGAAGAAATTTGTTCTAATGATAGTAAAGAAAATGAAATACAAAAAATGAAATTTGATATTAATAAAAATGTCATTGAGATTAAAGAAAAAGATAATGAAGAAAATTTAGAAACTGATGGAGATGATATAAATAAAAGAACTAGAAATAATATGAAAACAATTCCTTTTGGAACTACTGAAACTCAAGCATAAAAAATTCATTTTTGAATTTTTTATTTTTTTAATATAATTAATTATATTTTGTTTTTATTTTAAAATTTTATTTTTTTGATTCTATTAAAATAATTTTATAAAAATATATATGTCTATGTTTCAAGAAGTTGAAAGTACAAATTATAATATCTTTGAAGATTTTTCAAATTTAAATGAAGGATATAATAACAGTTCAAATGAATGTGATTATATAAATATTGATTTAAATGAAGACTCAGAACAAAATAATAATAATAGTCCATTATTATCAAAATATGATTCAAAAAAAGAAATAGACAATGACAAATTTTTAAGATATTTTATGAATATAGATTACACAACTGATTTTTTAAATGATATTTCATAAAAAGAAGTTTCAAATTCTATAAATATAAATGAAACAAAAAATAAAAATGAAAAAAAAGAAATAGAAAATGTATCAACAGAAAGTCAATTAACAAAAAAAACTCAAAGAGATAAAGATAATGGGATAATATATGATGAATTAACTAATATTACATATGTTGAAAAAGATGATCCAATTGCTTTTAGAAAAGCAAAAAAAAGAATTCAAAATAGAGAAAGTGCTTTAAGAATGAAAAAATTAAAGCAAATAAATCTAATGAAAAATGAAGATGAAATAAATAATTTAAAAAAAGAAAATGATATTTTAAAACATGAAAATTCAAATTTAAAAAAAGAGAAAATATTCTTAATTGAACAAATTAAAGTTATGCAAAATATTATAAATGATTCTAAAATTGAATTTAATAATAAAGTTGGGAAAATTAAAGAATATGAAAATCAAGAAATTTATTATGATGGTTCTAAACAAAAAATTAAAGGGAAATTATTTAATATTTTTATTATTTGCTTTTTATCAATCATTTATATAATTGGTGAAACAGATTCAACTGAATCTTCAATTAATAATTCAAGAAAAAATATTTCTATGAATAGTGTTAATGAAAAAAATAGAGGTAAAATTATATGGAATTTATTTTCGAAAGTCATATTATTTATTATTTTTTTACTAATTATTCCTTTGATTAAATCATTAACAAAATTCCCATATATATTCATTAGTAATAATAATAGAAAGAAATATATATAGTTCTTTAATATAAAAAATAAAAAATTTCTTAATTTCTTTTTTATAAAAAACCTTAAAGAATATTAAAATTTAAAATATAAACATTCTTCAGAATAGATAATAAGAGATAGATTATGATCACCTAATGGTGAAAAATATATGAGATGTATAAATATAAATATAATGAATCATCAGATTTATTAAAAATATCAAAAAATGGAATCATATAATAAAGGTTCTATTATTTTGGAACTAAGATTAAAATATGATTTTTGATGAAAAAAATCTTTGGACCATCTAGATATGATCAAAAAGAACAAGTATTTCTTCAACATTAAGCAAGAACAGGATTTCTAAAATAATATTATCAGAAAAGTCAGCAACAATATTCAATAGGAAAAGCAAAAAGTACTCCTTTATATAATTTACAAAAACACCAGGACCAATATATTTAAATTAAAAATATTTATTATTATTTATATATAACATACGTGTTTAATATTTATTTACTTTTATATATATTTATAAATATTATTTTTTAAATAAATAATATAACATTTTCTTTATTTATACATTTATTAAATTTAAATAGGTGAAGGACTCCTATTTTTTCTATAAGATTCATTTTTTTTTCATTTCCATTTATCAACCTAGGTATAATATTCATAGGTTTATTGAAATTTTTTTTCCCAATAATTATCATAACTCCCATATTATTATATTTATCCATATAATTACTTCCAGAAAAAATAGTTAATAATTTCTCATCATTAAAAGTTTTAAAACCTTCATTAATAAATTTATGTGAATTAATAATTAAAGAAATTTTATTATCATTCATAAACTTATTTAATCTAGTTTTACCAAATTTTACAATAAATCCTTTTTTTAATTTATCTCTTTTATAATTGACTTCAACATCATTTACTTTATCTGAATATTCACTCCACAGCAAATCTAAAACAATTTGCTGTTGTCTATTAATAACATCATGAATAATATTAATAGGTCTTTTAATATTATTAATATCATTTAAAGTATTAATAGTAGAACCAATTCCACTATGAATACATAATATTGAATTATCAACTAAAATTCCAAAAGGTAAATAATTAAATATTTCATTTATTTTATTAAATATAATAATTGATGTATCTTCATCGCAATTTATTTTTTGTTTACATTCTTCATTTAAACCATAATTTATATTTATATTAATATCTTCATGATGACCTCTTATTAAATAAATAAAATTTGGATATTTTACTTTTAAAGCAAATAATAAAAATATTATTTCTAAAGAATAAAATCCTCTATCACAAAAATCACCTAAGAATATATATTGCATTACATTAATATCTCCCATTTGATTATCATCACTTGGATTTCCAAAAGATTCAAAATATCTCATTAAATCATTATAATCACCATATAAATTTCCAAATATTTTACATGGAGATCTTATTCTAATTAAAGAATTTTCATTTTCTAAAATTGGTTTTACTTCATTTAATAAATTTAAAATATTCTCACTTGTAAATGGAAGTTTTTTATGTATTGAATCCATTTTATTATTATCAAAATATTCAAACGGTCTTAATAAAATTTCAATGAATTTATTTATTAATTCATAATTAAAAATATGTTTACTTTGAATTAAATTATTTTCATTATCATTAGATATTAATTTCTTCTTTTCATCTGGTAATTTTTCAATAGAAACTTTCCTAAAAAGTGATGTTGTATCATCAATATCTTCATCACTACTATCAATATAAAAACCACTTGAGCCAATAACAACATCATGACTTAATTTAAATTTAATTTTTTTCTCAAATTTATTAGGACTTTCAAAATGATTAAAAATATAATTATTATTATAATTATTATTAATATTATTATAATTATTATCATAATTATTATTATTTTCTATTAACTTACCTATTAAAAAATTATTATCTTTAAATAACCCTTCTAAATTAATTTTAGATAAAACACCAATTGGTTGAATTTGATTATTTCCAGCAAAACCACCATAAAAAAATAAATAATTATCTAAAATAAAAGAAGATTGTCTTACCATTCCAACACCAGGAAATTCCCAAACTTCATTTTTTTCAGTATCATAAACTTCAATAGGTATTATATCATTATTTCCTTTATTACTTTTTCCTCCAATTAATATCATTAAAGTATTATAAAAAACACAAGATTGATTATATCTACTTTTCATAATATAATTATTTTTAATTGGTCCTTTTATCCAATCCCATTTTCCATTTCTATGTCTTCTAAGTCCCCAAATATCATTTAATGCATTATCATTTAAATCTCTTCCTCCAAAAATTATTAACATACCTTTTGCATTTCCTTTATCACATATCCCATATGAATGATATAATCTTGGACAAGGAAAATTATCATTATTATCTATTTGAATTTTTACCCATAGACTTTCTTTAATTGATATATCAATTATCCATGTTTCATTAGATAAACCTAATATAGAATTCCCACCAAATAAAATTAAAAATTGTTGTATTGAACTTAAAGAATGACCATATCTCTTACCAGGTAAAGGACCATTAATATTTAATAATTTCCAATAACCAAAAAAATCATCATTACAATAATTATTATCATAATTAAAATTATCATAATTATTATCATAATTATTATATTTATTCATATCAAAAAACCATAATTCATCTTCTGCTAAATCACATCCTCCAATACTACCACCATGAATATACATTTTATTATTATTTATTGTTGCTGCATGTGCTGCTCTTTCTTTTGGTAAAAGTGAATTTTGGGGATAATTTATTTTTGTCCATATTTTAGTCATTAAATTTAAAATATATATATCATTTGAACATTTATAATTTCTAACATCACCTACTGCACCACCGAATAATATTAATTTTACTTGTGATAATGATAATAAAGTATGACCAAATCGAGGTAAGGGTTTATTTCCGTTAGTATCTACTAATATTGGTGATAAGGATTGTTTTTTTTGTATTTTATATGGTATTTGTATTGTATGATATTGATTTTGAATTTTTGTGTTTTGGAAATTATTATTATTTAATGTTGAGTTGTTTTGAAAAATTATATTATTATTTTTAAGTTTTTCTGTATTTGAAAATTGATTTGTTTGAAACATTTTTTTATTTATTTTTTTATTATAATTAATTATTTTTTTTAAATTTGTTTTTATATAATATATTATTTCATTTAATTTATTTATTATTGTTATCAAATATAACTCCTATTGAAAGTTGATTTGTTATAAAATTATCATTTATATTTTGATTGGATTATAGTTATTTTAATTTGTATTATTTAGTGTTATAAATTCAGTTTTTTTAATATTAGATTTTTGATTATTATTATTATATGTATTATTTATGTTTTGATTTGGGTTTGCATTTGTTATCATATATAGATGAGCATTATTTTCATTTATAATATTTTGATTTATATTCTGATTAGGATAATTATTTTGATTTAATATAGGATAATTATTTAAATGTTCATTAGGAATATTGTTTTCATATATATAAGGATAATAATTTACATTTTCATTAGATTCATTATTTTGATTTATAGGAGGATAATTATTTATATTTTCTTTTGGTATTTCATTTTGTTTTATATTATCTTCAAAAGGAATTGGATTAAAATAATTATTTTCATTTTTAGGAACATTATCAATAATATCATAATCATAATTAATATTTTGAATAATATTGTCTTTATCAATAATTTCTAAATGATTAAAATCATTATTATTAATTAAATTAACATTACTATCATCACTACCAATATACTCAATTTTACTAATTTCAATAGCTCTTTTTAATTCTTCATCTTCTATTCTTTGTAAATTCTTAACTTCATTCATACTTTGATGTGTAATCCAAATAGGTAAATCAATCATAGGTCTATATGAATCAGTAATCATAGAATCAAATGAAAGTGAAATATGTATAAAATATCTACATTTAATAAGAAGTGCATTTACACTGGGCATTAATATATTAAAATTTTTAATATTAGGATATGGATTATAAATTCCAGTAAGATTTAAATTACTGATATCCTCATCATTTACATTAACAGAAAAATTAAATGAATTAACTGACCCGACATTAATTTTAATAGGATATTTATAATAATATATTTTTTTTTCAGTTGGATAACTTATTTTTTGATTTTTATTTGTAAAAGTTATTTTTTTAATAATAGAAAAATTACAATGAGTAACATTCATTTTTCCTCTTGAATTATTAACAGTAATATTTAAAGGAATTTGTTCATTAATTTTATAATTTGTACTCGGATAACTTACAGAAAGTGTAGTAGAACCTTTATCTAATAATCCCCATTTATGTACATTTGAAGTATTTGATATTTGTAATGGGACATTTAATTCATAAGCTATACTTTTTATAATAATTAAATTCTCATATGCACATTTTACAAAAGGTGATAAAAATTCAGTAATAACTGAATATCTAATATAACAACTTTTTTCTGGAGATGCAAATTCAAAAGAAGGGGATATATTAATTGGAATTCTAAAAGAAAAAGGAAATTTATATTCACTCAGAGTTAAATCTTTATAATAAGATTCATTTTTAAGTATTTTTCCTATTTGTAATGGTAATTGAAATATTATTTGATCATTTGTATCTTTATAATCTATACCAGGAGATTTTTCTAATCTCCATCTTTCATTTATTCTTAATTTTAATATTATATCTTGTATTTTTATTGGATAAGGAGGAAATATCCATACTTCTCCTTTTAATTCTTCATTTTGAAAATATGATTCTTTTGAAAGTATTAATTTCATTACTTGAATTTGTGGTTGTATTGATTGATATGGTATCATATATGAAAATTGAGAATATTGAGAATTAAACATTTTTTTATCTAATTTTTTTATAATCTATTTTCATGTAATATTTTAATTAATATATTATGTTCAATAAAAATAAGATTTTTTATTAAGTTTTATAAGTTAAAAAAATAAAAATGATTATTTTATAATTTTTTATTTTATTTTTATTATTTTATTTTTTTTTTCTGTATATTATTATAACTTATTATAAGTTTATTATAAATCGAATGTAATATATATTATTGAGTAATGTTTAAAATATCAGTTTCTTTAATATCTTCATAACTTGGTTTAATTTCTGATATAAAATTTTCATATTGATTAGAATTATCAATAAATGAATCATTCTTTTTGATAAAAGGTTCAATTCTTTTTTTCATTTCAGAATTTTTTTCTTTTTCAATTAAACAATTTTTAATCAAATTCATTTGTTTCAAAGTAAATTTAGTAGGAACTAAATCTAATATATATTTATTAAAATTTAAAGCATTAATTATTTTTTGATAAACTAAATTAATTAAAGGTTCATCATTTAAATTATTAATTTTTTTAAGAGAATTTATTAAATTTTTTGGTTCTTCTCCCGGTCTTAAATCTAAAACTTCTTCTCTTTTTTTATCTAATTTAATAACAATATGAAGTGAAGAAACAAAATTTTTTTTTAAATTCAATTGATTAATATTATTATTATTAGCATTATAAATTTGTTGATTTTGCATATTTTTTAAATTATTCATCCATTCATCATTTTTATTTTGAAACATTTTTTGTTGTTGTAAATTAGGATTTTGTAAATTATTATTAATATTATTATTATTGTTATTATGAAAATTTTTAAAATTTTTATTTTGCATATTATGATTATATATATCAACTTTATTCTTATTTTCAATTCCTAATAAATTTTTATCAGAATTAACTCTTTTATAAGGATTTTGATGTCTTTTATTCATATTATTATTAGGATTATAAAAATTTCTTTGTCTCATATTTAAATTTAAATTCAAATTTTGATTAATCATATTTGATGGTATAGTATTTTGAGGAGCTTGTGGTGATTTTTGAGGAATCATAAAATTTAAATTTATATTAGGATTAAAATTAGGCATTGTATTTTTATTTCCTTGCATACTTAAACTACCTTTATTATTCAATGATAAATTATTATTATTATTATTTTTAAAAATTTTATTATTATTATTCATATTTTGACCAAGGAAATTTAAATTAGTCATATTCATATTTCCCATATTAATATTTGGATTCATATTTATCATATTATTTTCATTTGGACTTTTTTGTATTTTTTTATTTATTTTTTTATGTTTCATTGCTTCTTCATTAACTCCAAAAGGGAAATTATTATTTTGATTATTCATATTATTCATAAATTGATTTTGTTCAATTGTCATTGGCATATTATACATATTAGGTTGTAATCTATTATAATTTTGTTGTTGAATATAATTTTTATTCATTAATATTTCATTAGGAATAAATTGATTCATATTTGCATTTATGTTAATATGTCTATTCATATTATCTTGATTATCAATCATTCTATTTATATTTGAAAAACTTGATTGAGATAAATCTTCTGTTGTTCCTTCTGAAGATTTTTCATCTTTTTTTTCTATTTCATTTTGTTTTATTGAATTCATATATAATATATTTTGATTTGGCATACTATTAATTAACATATTTTGACCTTTATTTATATTTTGTTTATTTTGATTTTGTTGATTTTGAAAATTGAAATTTTGATTATTTAAATTATTAGGATTTAAATTTATATTTTGTTTAAATTGTTCATTTGTATTAATATTTTGATTAAAATTATTATTAGTATTAACATTATTATTATTATTTATATTATTATTATAATTATTATTATTATTAATTTGATTTTGTCTTTGTTGTTGTGTATTTATTTGATTTTTTTTATGTTGTTTATTATACATTTGAGGATGATTATTTTGTTGATTATCTATAATAAATTCTTCTTTTATCATATCTTTTCTTTTTCTTTTATTTTTTTTAAATCCTTGAGGACTATTTGTTCTTTGTCTATCAAATTCTTCATTTTGATTTTTTCCTTGATAATTTGTATATCCTTTTTTATG
>JAEEGL015041644.1_pt1 | contig 11336 bp, 13 predicted proteins | sample 9134231 | NCBI WGS metagenome assembly JAEEGL01 (sample SAMN16246548, study PRJNA631951) | gut metagenome | biome: gut microbiome; feature: rumen; material: fiber-attached | host: Bos | place: Iran: Karaj | collected 2018-10
AATCAAAACGAAAATCTGTTGGATCAACATTTATACTTTTTATCCAACCAAAATCTTCACCTTCCCAATCATTATCACCTGTTTCCCTATAACTTTGACCACCCATAATTGACTTCATTGATGAGAAGTTATTTCCACCAGAAGATGCAGAAGAACTTCCTTTTTTGTATTTATATGGAACAGAAACATCAATCACAGAAGATGTAATCTTTTCTGTATTAAGTGGCTCTGATTTAAGATAGAAAACATATTTGTTTCCACTTGAACCGAAAATAAACAAGTTTGTATCAGCCATTGCTCGTCCATCAACAGGGGAAATCATAAATACATTCTTTTCAACAGGACGACCATCAAAGAAATCCTTATCCCCAACATATGCATCCTTTATTGTTTCCCATTCTGGAAAGTTTATAACTGTTAACATTCCATCACGAAGTTTAATTGGCATAACAGAACCAGGTTCCCATTGGATTTTTTGATATCCTGGTTTTGTTTGATTTTCACCCCTCTTTTGCATAGGATTATCCCAAGCAGTTTGGGTTCCAAACCCAGCGGCAGTAGGCCCTTCTTGTGAAAATGCAGGTTGAACAAATACATTAAATAGTAAGATAAATATAACTAGAATTTTTTTCATTTTAATTTTTCCTATTCCTCTTTCCTATAATTTACCCCTTTTTTATTTGATATTACAAGTATTTTTTTCAATTTTTCAAATATTCGTAACTTGTCACTTCAAAACCTAAAGGATTTATCCATTTGTTTTTTGTGTCTTTTATAACAGATTTAGTTGAAAAATCACAGGTAATTGATATGGTTTTTGTCTTTATTTCTGGATTTATACCAAAAGAATTTATTGTTTTTATTGAAATTTCCGCAATCCATTTTTTTGATTTTGGTTGGTAATCAAGTTTTACTACATTAACAACCTTTACTTCTTTGTTTTTATTAAGAAGCGCAGATTTATATTCTGGGCTTGAAATAAAATCTTCATATACACCCCTTGTTGATAAATAATATATTTTACCATCCAAACCAAAAATTTCAGACATTTTTATTCTGTCGGAATACAAACTTTCCCTGCTTATTATATATTCATAAATATAATTTTTTGCTATTTCATAACCGACGCTATCCTGAGATATTGTGAAGGATTGACTATCAGTTTTTGTTATATATAAATCATCAATATTTTCATTTTGGCTTGATACAAAAAAAAGTTCCCTTTTTGGTTCCGGCGATATCTTTGAAAATGCAACCAAAAGGACAATGTTAAGAAAAATACTTATAACCAAAAACAATCCGAAAATTCGGAATAACCATAAATATCTTTGTTCATCAATTTGTTTCAACAGAATTCTCCTTTTATTCCCTCTTACAGCTTTAAATAATAATATCTTAACTTTTAAAATGCAAGTAAATATGCAACAAATAAACAGCTTGGACAAATATTTTTTTTCATCGTATTATAGCTCTTGAAATATTTTATATTTAATATATATTTTCTTATAGTGGGGAAAAGAGGGAAAATGAAAAAAGAAAATATAAATACGGGTGTTATAAAAGAGATAGAGGGAAGCATTGTAGTTGCATATTTTGAGAATAAACTTCCTGCTATTTATTCGAAACTTGTTTGCTCTATAAATAAGAAAAGTTCTGATGCAAAAGATATTATTATAGAAGTAGAAGATCACATTGATGCCCACCATATTCGTGGTGTTGCAATTACTTCGACACAAGGTCTTGCTCGAGGAAATGAAGTTATTGATACAAATGGACCTCTTACCATTCCTGTTGGACGTGGTGTTTTAGGTCGTATGATAAATGTTATGGGAAAACCTATTGATAATGCAGGAGAACTTGAAAATATTGTTGATTGGAGAAGCATTCATAATTCACCAATTCCCCTAATGAAACGAAATGTAAAATCCGAAATATTTTTAACTGGAATAAAGGCAATAGATTTGCTTACCCCATTGGAAAGGGGTGGTAAAGCCGGGCTTTTTGGTGGCGCTGGTTGTGGAAAAACCGTTCTTATTACAGAAATGATTAACAATATGTTTGGTAAATATGATGGTGTTTCACTATTTTGTGGTGTCGGTGAAAGAAGTCGTGAAGGTGAAGAACTTTACACAGAAATGAAAGATGCAGGAGTTCTTGATAAAACAACAATGATTTTCGGACAAATGAATGAACCATCAGGTGTGCGTTTTCGTGTAGCACAGGCTGCACTTACTATTGCTGAATATTTTCGTGATGATTTAAAACAAGATGTCCTTTTGATGATTGATAATATTTTCCGTTTTGTTCAGGCCGGATCCGAGGTTGCTGGACTTATGGGACGTATTCCATCAAGGGTTGGATATCAATCTTCTTTGGGTCAAGATTTGGCTGCATTACAAGAAAGAATTGCATCTACACCTGCCGCATCAATTACATCAATACAGGCAGTATATGTTCCCGCAGATGATTTTACAGATCCATCTGCGGCTGAAACTTTTGCACATCTTTCTGCAACAGTTGTGCTTTCACGAAAAATGGCATCGCAAGGTCTTTATCCTGCAGTTGATCCATTAGCTTCATCATCAAAAATGCTTAATGCTGAAGTAGTTGGGGAAAGACATTATAATGTTGCAAAACAGGTAAAAATGACTATGGCTCAATATGAAGAATTAAAGGATATTATCGCAATGCTTGGCTATGATGAACTTTCGGATGAAGACCAGGCAACAGTTGTAAAAGCAAGACAATTAGAAAGATTTTTAACACAGCCTTTTGCAACAACAAAACATTTTACTGGTATGGAAGGGAAACTTGTTGATTTGGATCAAACATTAACCGGTTGTGAAGAAATTCTATCTGGAAAATATCTTAATGTAAATCCAAATGCCTTTTATATGATTGGTGATATATCAGAGGCAAAAATTAATGAAAAGGAAGAATAAAATATGCTTATGAAACTTAAAATCATAACACCTTTGGACATTTTTTATTTAGATGATGTTTCAAAAATAAAAGCCGAAGGATTAGAGGGAAATTTTTCAATTCTTCCGAATCATGCTGATTATGTTTCTTCTATTACCACATCTATATTTTCATTTGAAAAGGATGGAAAAATTGAATTTTTTGCTGTTGATAGTGGAGTCCTTATAAAATATGGTGAAAATGTTGATTTTTCTGTAAGACATGCAATAAAGGGAAATGATCTTGAAAACCTTAAAAAACAAATGGAAATAAATTTTAAAGAAATGGAAGATGAGGAAAAACAAACAAAAACTGCACTTGCATCACTGGAAGGAAACATTGCAAAACTTATTCAAGATTTAGGAAACAACTAGGTGGTAAACATGGAAACAAAAAAAGGCGAAATTAAATCAAAAGAAAATTTAAAGTCTGATAAAAAAATGATTGAAACTGTTTCAAAAAAAATAGATAAACATTTTTGGGCAAGGGGTAAAAAATCATATACTTTTCAGGCAATATATCTTTTTGGATTTATGGGTTGGGAAATAGGCGTCCCAGTAGTTGCAATGGCATACATTGGCTTATGGTTGGATAAAAATTTTCCTAATAATTATATCGCATGGGCCCTTAATTTTATAATATTAGGATTTATTATAGGTGGGTATAACACCTATCGCTGGCTTAAAAAGGAAAAAATAAAACTTGATAAGGAGGATATGAAATAATGACAACAATACTTCATTATTTAGTTCTTATATTTGTGACATTATTTTTTACAATTCTATATTTTAAATTTTTAAAATTTAGTTTGGACAAGGTGTTATCAAAAGAAAAATCTTTTAATTATATTTATGTTTCTTTTTTAACAAGATTTTGCTTAACCTTAGTTTTCTTTTATATGCTTTTGAAATATTACCACGATATACAGGAAATACTTCTTGTTATAATAGTGTTTTTAATTTGCAGATACTTTATTTTAAGAAACGAAAAAAAATTTATAAAAAAGGAAATAAATGAATATAAGCCCTGATGAAGTAGTGTTATTTAAAATTCCTGCCAATATTTTTGGTCGTCATTTAAGTATTGATATAAATATGACCATTGTTGGCACATGGGGTATTATGCTTTTTTTGTGGCTTTTCTTTCGACATATAACAAAAGATTTTAACAGTAGTTTTAAGATGACACGACTTCAAAATATGGTTGAAGTATTGGTTAAATTCTTACGTGAACAAATTGAAATGATGATGAAAAGAAAGGCTGATAATTTTCTTCCAGTAATAGGCGGATTATTCATCTTTATTTTGGTTGCAAATTGGAGTGCACTTCTTCCAATACCATTTTATGTAAACAAAAATTTGAAATGGTATTTACCACCTACATCTTCTATTTCTACCACAGCAGGACTTTCAATTGTGGTAATGAGTTCGGTAATAGTTTATGGTATGGCAACACAAGGTGTGTTTGGATATTTTAAACGATTTTTTGAACCAATATTTATTTTATTTCCACTTAATATTTTAAGTGAAATTTCAAGTTTTGTATCTTTAGCAATAAGGCTTTATGGAAATATTATGAGTAGTGGTCTTCTTGCAAGTATTTTGTTTGTATTGGCTCCGTTTCTTCTTCCTGGGCTTATAAATATTTATGGGCTTTTGGCTGGGACAATACAACCATATATTTTCTCTGTATTGGCTATGGTATATATATCAGCCGGTATGGGAAATCCATCAGAATCGGAAATGGAGGAATTAATGACTCTGCAACTTGAACGAATCTGATTTATATAATTTATTAACAAAAAGAAAGGTAGGTATAATATGGATATGGGTTTAGTTTGGATAGCAGTTGCATCAGTAATTGGCGCAGCATTGGCTGTTGGTTTAGGTGGTATTGGTCCATCATTTGCAGAAGGTTTTGCTGTAAAACAAACTATTGCTGCAATGGCACAACAACCAGATGAATCAAGTAATCTTAGAAGCACTTTGTTTGTATCTATGGCTATGCTTGAATCATGTGCTATCTATGCATTACTTGTCGCAATGATTTTAATATTCAGCAATCCATTTTGGAATTATGGTGTTTCAGTAGTTGCTGGAAAATAAAGTGTAAAAGGATTTTGTTATGAATATAAATTGGACTACTGTATTTTTTCAAATAATAAACTTTTGGATTATTGTTTGGATTTTGAAAAAGTATCTTTTTAAACCTGTTTTATCATCTATGGATAAAAGGGAAAAAATGATACAGGCAAAATTAAAAGAAGCAGAAGATTCCAAAAATAAAGCAGAAAAGGAAAGACAAAATCTTTTAAATAAAATTGCATCACTTGAACAATCAAAATCAAGTATTTTGGCAGAAGCATATAAGAAAGCAGATATGGAATATGCGGTCCTTCTTAAATCATTTAATGCGGAAATGGCCGGAAAAAGAAAAGCTTTTGAAGAACAAGTCATTTTGGAGCGTGAATTTTTACGTAATTCTATAAAAGATTTGGCGGGACAAACAATACTTAAAACTTTGTCTGATGCGCTTCAAAATCTTGCAAATACTGATGTTGAAAAAACTATACTTGAAAATTTTATTTTAAAACTTAAGGCTAAAAATGTTGATAAATTAAGTGATCTTAAAAAATACTATCAAAAAAATAAAAGCTTAAGTATATATACCTCATTTGATTTAGATACAAAAACAAAGCATTTAATTTCTTCAAGTATTGCTGATGTAATTGGTGTAAAAAACATCAAAATAGAATTTGAAAAACATCATGATATTATATGCGGAATTGAAATTGTCTGCCCTCCTCTTCTTATAAGTTATGGTGTAAATACTTATATTTTAGAATTTAAAAAGAATCTTGACGATGGTTTGGCTGAACTTACAAAAACAACAAAAACTGTTGATGAAAATAAGTAAGGGGTAAATGATATGTTAAATGAAACTGTGAAAGATACTATAAATAAAGTCGAAAAAATTGCACAAAAGACCAAAGCTTCTGTTGTATCAGAGGAAGTTGGAAAAGTAGTTGAAATTATTGGAAATATTGTAACCTGCTCAGGACTTTCCAGCATTAAAATGGATGAAATGGTCGAAATAAATGACTCAAAGGGTATCGTTATAAATCTTGATGAAGACAGAGTTGGCATTATACTTCTTGATAACCCAAGAAATATTAAATCAGGTGACAAGGTAAAAAGAAGTGGACATATTGCTGATGTCGCAGTTGGGCCTGAACTTTTGGGACGAGTTGTTGACCCTATTGGTAATGCACTTGATGATGGGCCAAAAATTATTACAAAAACCCGATATAATATTGAAAGGGAAGCACATCCAATAATAGAAAGGCAAGCTGTATCTGTTCCATTACAAACTGGAATAAAAGCAATTGATGCAATAATTCCAATAGGCAGGGGGCAAAGAGAACTTATCCTTGGGGACAGACAAACCGGAAAAACCGCCATTGCAATTGATACAATAATTTCACAAAAAGATACTGGTGTTATTTGTATTTACTGTGCAATAGGTCAACGTGCGGACAGCGTTGCAAAGGTTATTGATATCTTAAAACAAAAAGATTGTATGAAAAATACTATTGTTATGGTTGCAAGTGGAGAATCTTCACCTGGACTTTTATATATTGCACCATATTCAGCAACATCTATGGCGGAATATTTTATGGAAAAAGAAGGTAAAGATGTCCTTGTCATATATGATAACCTTAGCACCCATGCACAAGCATACAGACAACTTTCACTTTATTTAAGACGACCACCTGGACGTGAAGCATATCCTGGGGATATATTCTATATACACTCACGACTTTTGGAACGTTCGACGCATTTGAAACCAGAATATGGTGGTGGTTCTATAACTGCATTACCTATATGTGAAACATTGGCTGAAAATATTGCAGCTTATATTCCAACAAACCTTATATCAATAACTGATGGACAGATATTTTTAACTAATACCTTGTTTCAAAAGGGAATTATACCAGCAATAAATATTGGCATTTCCGTTTCACGTGTTGGATCAAAGGCACAACTTCCTGCATATAAGGCTGTGGCTGGTGATATGAAAATCTCTTATTCTCAATTCGAAGAGTTAGAGGCATTTTCAAAATTTGGAACACAGCTTGATGAAGCAACACAAAAAATATTAAAACGCGGACAAATAATCAGGGAAACTCTTAAACAACCTCAATATGCTCCATTAAAAGCAAGTGAACAAATAGTTGTGATTTACGCAACGAACATTGGTGCATTTGATGATATCGCAATAAAAAATATCTCTAAGGTGCAAAATGAATTAATTAAACAAGCTAGAATTTATTTAAAACATATACTTAATGAAATAGATAATGGTGCAAAACTTAATGAAAATTTCAAAGAAGAAATTGAAAAACTGGCTGTTGATATTGTTCACAACTTTAAACAATTAAATAAGGAATAGTAAATGCAAACTTTGGAAGGGTTAAAAAAAAGAATTAAAACTACTGTTTCCTTAAAGGATATAGTAAGTAGTATGAAAACCCTTTCAGCTGTAAGTGTTGGACAATATGAAAAATCAACAAAGGCATTAAAAAAATATTCCGAAAGTATAGAATTGGCACTGCTTGCCCTTATTCGTGGACGAAGCATTCCTCATACGATTCCACAAAAATTTAAGGAAAAAATTGTTGTTATAATACTTGGGTCAAATCAGGGATTGGTTGGAAAATTTAATAAATCTATTACCAATTTTACAATAGAATCGTTAAAGCAAAAAGGTATAGACATAAACGATGTCGATTTCATTATTGGTGGAAAAAGTCTATCGTCAAAAATACTTTCTTTGGGGTATGACATAAACACATTATTTATTATGCCAAGTTCGGTAAAAACTATGATTACCGTGGCAAAAAAAATTGTTTTAAAACTTTGGGAAATACAATCAAAACAACAACACGGAGATAGGGATTTTTCTTTTTCCAATAGACAACTTAAGGTCTATATTTTTTATAATAGTAAAAACGAAAATTCTGCTATTGTTCAAAATATGGTTCAAATTTTACCAGTAGATTCTGATTTTCTTACAAAGCTTAGTGAAAAAAAGTGGCCTACTAAAAATATTCCTATTTATGCGCCAAAAAGCAGACGAACATTATTTTCTCTTTTTATGCAACAACTTTTATTTGCAAATATTTACAAGGCCGTTGCTCAAAGTTTGGCTGCTGAACATTTTACAAGAATGATTTCTATGCAAAATGCTGAAAAAAATATTGATGAACATTTAGAAAATATGAACCTTGAATATCAACAACGAAGACAGACTGAAATTACTAATGAATTATTGGATGTTGTTGCAGGTGCCGAAGTTTTAAAAACAAAAAATAAATAATTGAATCTATTTTTTTTTATGATATAATTTTTTCGTAATATAACAAAAAAATAAGAGGTATGCTATGGTAGTAAAAAAGTCTAAAAAAACTTCTGTTAAAAATGCAAAAAAAACTCCTGTAAAAAAAGAAATTGTTAAGGCAAAAAAAATTTTTAAAAAAGATTTTTCTAGAAAGTCAAAGATATTTTTTGGAATTATAACTGTTGCATTATTGCTTTCCTTGGTTTTTGGAATTATATCTTTTTTCCCATGCTATAAACGTGAAAAATTTGCAATAGTTTCCAAAAAAGGAAATGAAAAAATAATCCTTAAACTTGAAATTGCTGATACTGATGAGGCAAGAATAAAAGGACTTATGAATCGTGAGGTTTTAAATAAAAATACCGGAATGTTATTTGATTTTGGAAAACCAGATTACTATTCTATGTGGATGAAAAACACACTTATCCCCCTTGATATGATATTCTTTAATGAAAAGGGTAAAGTTATCAAAACAACACATAATAGAAAACCTATGTCCGAGGATTTAATAAATCCTTGTTCAATAGAATTTGAAAATTCTTTGCGAGCACCAAAAACACACACTATTGATGTAGATAAATTCTTTGAAAAGTGTGAAAATAAATATCTTAAACCAAGGAATTTGATAAGATATGTGGTAGAAGTTCCTGCTGGCACAGTTAAAGAGGCAAAAATTCGTGTTGGCGATATGTTAATTAAAAAATAATAGTGTTAAATTATAACTGCCGTATTTCTTATATGGCAGTTTTTTATTCAAGGAAATAAATATGAAAAAAATATCAAAAAGACAATACCAGATTGGCGAAGTTTTAAAAAGAACTCTTTCTAATATGTTCAGAGAAGGTTTGTTTGAAGATAAAATTTCTGATTTATTTTCTATTACTGAGGTAAGCCCAAGTCCAGGATATCAAAGTGCATGGGTTTTTGTTTCTGCTATGGATTCAAATAAACAAGAAGATGTTGTAAAAAAACTTAATGAGATTGCCGGGGAAATACGATTTATGCTTGCAAAAAAAGTTGATATGAGGTCAACACCTGCACTTATTTTTAAAACTGATAACTCACTTGATTATGCAAACAGAATCGAAGAATTACTTAATTCCGATGATGTAAAAAAGGATTTGGAAAAAACAACCAAAGATTAACCTTTTATATCAATAACTGATGATGCTTTTATCTTTTCAAAGTATTTATTCGCAAATGCATCAAGTTTATTTTGCAATATATTAAATTTTATTTCTTCCTTTTCCTTATCCGAAATGATTGGGGTAAAGGCAGTTTTATCACATATAAAGAAAATTGTTTCTTTGCCATTTAATTCAATAGGATTTGTTGCCTTTTTAACTTTGGATGAAGCCAATAGTTTATGAAGTTTTTTATCCATTTGTTTTTCGGAAAGAGTTATTTTCATACCGCTTCCTGCTTGGCCATTGTTTTTTGCAAAATTTACAAAACTGTCACAATCAGAAATATCCTTTGATTTTTCCATTAACTTTTTTAAATCTGATTTATTAGCAATCAACGAAGAAATTTCATAATTAAATTGCTTTTCATTTTTCATATTTTCAATTAAAAGGTTTACTTCGTTATCACTTACCTTTACATAAGAACGAAGGACGGAATATACAAATTTCATCCAAATAACATCTGCTTCTATTTGTTTATTTATAACATTTTCATCAATATCAGTATCTTTTGCTATTTTTTTATAGCCACCCTCTGGAAGATTTAAATATTTTTCCATACGTTTTGTTGCATCAGCAAACTCCTCTGCTGTCATACGGATACCAAACTTGGTTGCCTCAGCCATTTTGATTTTATCATCTATAATTTCAGAAAGAACTCTTTTTTCTATTTCAGATTTTGGAAAATTGTATTTGTTTATTTTCAAAAGTTCAGAGGAAAGTTTTACCCTTTCAGCAACATCATAGGAAGTTATGATATCATTATTTACTGTTGCCACAATTTTTATCTCTGAGGCAAAAGATGTAAAAGACAAAATACAAAATGCAAATAATGAAAATATTTTTTTAAACATTTTTCCTCCTTAATTGTTTTCAGAGCTAAGTCCAAAACCACTTGAAACAGCACCCAAAGTTTTAAACACAAGTGTAAAATAAATAGATCTATCTCCAGTGTAATCTTTATCTCGGGTGTTATCGTTTACAAAATTTATATTGAATTTAAAACAATCATTTTCATATTCAAGACCCGACGAAAAACTTATATTTCTTTCCTGATCTATATCATATCTGTTTGCAATAAATAAACGCCAAGATTTTGTAATTTGTGATGAGATGTAAGTATAAAGTTCATCAAAATTTACCGAATCACCATTTTCTGTAAGCATATTTCTTAAGTAAACGTAATTTAAATTCAAATTAAATGCCTTTGGTCCAATATGCAAGTTGATATCATTCCTATTTGTATTAAAATCTTTTTGAGAAATACGGGTTTTATATTGTAATTGTAAAAAACTTGATGGTGTATAGGAAATACTTGAAACTATATCAGAAAAGCCCCTTGTATTTTTAAGACCGCTGTTGTTAATATACAAATCATCTGGAACATCAATATTATAGTTTTGACCAATGAAAATTGAAATTTTTTGGTTGTTATTATAGTTTTGAATAAAATTTAAACCATAATTAAGTCTTACACCACTTTCAAATAAATCGTATCCTGAAAACCTGTCTGTATTAAATAAATTTTCTGTTTGAAGTTCCAAATAATTACTATCCATATTTGGAATAGAATCATCTATCTTTTGTTTTGGTGAAGCAATGATTTGCAATTTTGGTTCTAAAATTTCAGTTCTTTCTAAATAAGAACGATACAAAGGATATTTTAATGTTAAATCCGTACTTATATTACTTCTTCCTATTGAACCAGTATAATATTTTTTCGAATCATCAGGGTTTTGCATATCTTTATGTATAGAATCAAGGACAAAAATATCACCTCTACCTTCCATA
>JAEEGL015626388.1_pt1 | contig 11336 bp, 9 predicted proteins | sample 9134231 | NCBI WGS metagenome assembly JAEEGL01 (sample SAMN16246548, study PRJNA631951) | gut metagenome | biome: gut microbiome; feature: rumen; material: fiber-attached | host: Bos | place: Iran: Karaj | collected 2018-10
GCCGGGGAGGAAGAAACCGGAGAAGGAACGTTCGAAGTCATAGACGTTTATGACTGGGGAAGTACCTCGATATATCCATTTGAGGGAGACTATTTCTTTTTCGCGGGCGCCACGGAAGGCAACTATATTTATCAGGACGTGGACGTCAGGGATTATCCGGCCGGCACCGTATTTACCCTTTCCGGATATATGAACGGCTGGGAGGATAACCACGGTGATATTTCTTATTTCGAAATAGAGTTCCTTGACCGCAGGGGCCGCAGCCTGGAAAAGGACAGCGTCTGCGAGCCCAGCGTTGCGGATTGGGACCTGTATTCCGTCAGCATGGAAAAACCGGAAAACGCCGTCACGGTCCGCGTTTCCCTCATCGCGGAGAGAAACACCGGAACCGACTGCGACTCGTATTTTGACGGGGTATGCCTGACGGCGGAGACAGATGGTTCCGGAAAAACCGGCCGGCCTGCGGGCGGGGATGAAATCGGTTCGAAGGATGTCAATGATTTCGAGATATTGTGGACAAACTTCAATATCGGAGCAGTAGGCAACAATGCCCCGGAATATGTGGAGATCAATGTGCACGACGAAGTCAGGCTGCAGTCCGTTACGACTTATCACTGGAATGACGGGAGAGGAGAGATTCCGGGACAGATCACGGTCCTCCGTGAAGACGATAAAGTGATCGGTACATGGGAAGCCTCAGGCCGGCCGGGTTCCGGCGCGGACAACGTCCTGTGGGACGTTTTCCCCGACGTTGTTCTGGAAGCGGGCCATTCCTATCGGTTTTTGGATTCCTCACCGGACACCTGGAGCAATAACCGGGATTCGGATAATGAAGGATTCCTTGAATTGAGAGGCTATTTTACGGAAGACGAAACGGATGGACCGGACGATGGGACAGAATCGGAAGATCTTTTCGAAATCGGGGAGCCCAATTACGGACTCAGTCTGGAAGGCGGGCATCAATCCGCCGGCGGGCAGAATCCGGTTTACATTGCATGTGATCCCGGAAAAGGAGAGATTCTGGTCAGCTATGTCCGGGAGAGCGATTATTTCGAAGCTGCCGAAGATGAAAACGGCGGTTATCCCGGCCTGCAGAAGACCGAACTTTACACAAGGAGCGGAAACGGGAACTGGCGGAAAGTCCGATGGATCAGCACTGAAATTATCGGGGCTTATCATCAGAGAAACGCGGAAAACGCGTACGGAACCATCTGCCTGAAATTCTATTCCCGCAAAAAGGAGATGGATTTCCTCGACGGCGAATACGCCGTGAAGTTTGACATTCAGTGCGGCGGACGTCACAGGACGCCGAAGGGCGGCGGTCTGTTTGAACTTTCAGACGCAGATGAATTCAGCATCGATGAAAAGGCGGATGATACGGACAGTCAGCCGGAAACGGATGATACGGACAGCCGGCCGGAAGCTGCTGACGATCGGGGTGAGACCTTGCGGATCGAGAACTCCTATCTGCCCCCGGCCTACGCTGTTTCCGGCGGTACCTGGTTTACTCTTCAGTCCGGTGAACGCATCTATAAACTGGCTGACGGAACCGGCACGCGGAACGTCTGGGTAGAAGACGGCGGACAGTATTATTATGTCGACTGGAGCGGCTGCCTGATGAAAGGCGGCTGCACGGCTGACGGATTTACAGTCGACGAAGACGGGCGCTGGATAGAAGATATCCCCATGCGGACAGACGATCCGGAACCGTTGGATACGGTGCAGTACGGTACGGATCCCTGCTGGACATTCGAAATGATCCGCTACGCTGACAACAGTCATTACTGTCTCGCGACGAAATCGTACAGTTTCGGGCATGAAGAAACATATGACGTAACTCCGCTCGGGCATGGCTGCTATCTGCTGGAAGACGTGAAGCAGTCAGAGTTCGCTTATCAGATGTCGGTAGCCCCTGACCGGAACAGCATCACCGTATCGGGACACGGGGAAACGGGCGAGTATGAAGCACAGTAACAGATCATGCCGCGGTCCGGCCCTAAACCGGAGAAAGAATCGATATGAAACCGGGAAAACACCAGTTCGTCAGACATATATCCGCAATGATACGGATCCTGCTCCTTGTGTTCCTCTGCTCCGCGTGTTCTGTTGCGGACAATTCTCCCTATGATCCGGGCACACCGGCTCCGGCTGCCCACGACGGGACGTTTGTATCTGAACATGGGACGATGCAGTTTAACGGCGACGGAGAAAGCGTGGTCATTGAGTTTGACGCCGGTCTGGCTGAGTTGACCGGACTTCCGGAAGGACGTCATGAGGGAAGTTATGTTTTCCTGAGCGGGGATCTCCCGCCCCACGGCAGCTATCCGGTCCGGTACGATACAGCTCATGAATTGCGGATCACGGTGGGTGAACAGTCAGCCGTGATCAATATGGGGATCGCTGCGGAAGACGGCTCCCACGGGTATGTGGGCGTAAACATGGTGACGCCGGAGAGAATACCAATGCTCTTCCGGAACGAGGGGGGATTTTTCTGCATTACATTTGAACCGGTATCCGGAACAGGTAAGACCGACTGAACCGTTTCTTTTGATTTTCCGTTATCTCACGGACCCGAAAGGAAACACCGGCAGATGAAACAGGAAGATTCCATCCATAAACTGTTAATAAGGCTGTTTTTTCGGGCCTGTGCCTGGAGGAAATGGCAGTCAACGTCATTACGCACGGTTTCCTGAAAGACAGGAAAAAACATGCCCTGGATATCCGGGTCGTCAACAAAGACGACGAGGTAACCCTCCGGATCAGGGACGACTGTAAAGCCTTTGAGCCGGCAGAACATCTGGATATCATAGAGCCCGAAGATCCGGCAAAAAACTGCGGCATCCGGTTGGTTTACGGCATAGCCAGGGAAGTTGTCTACCAGAACCTGCTGGGCCTGAACGTGCTTACCATTCATATTTGAACGCAGTATCTGTTTTGTTCAAAATAACGAAAGTCAGCTCCGATACGGAAAAAAGGTTCAGAAAGTATTACAGAACGGGATTTGTTATACTCAAGATAGTTAGAAAGCCACCAGTGAACGGTTCTATAAAAGAAGAAACGGAGGTACGCGATTCTTGGAAGAACTGCTGCGGATGGAGCATATCAGTAAACAATTCGGCACTTTCTATGCCAACAAAGATATTTCCCTGAGTGTGTACCGGGGAGAGGTCCTGACGCTTCTGGGTGAAAACGGGGCCGGGAAATCGACCCTGATGAATATCCTCATCGGGCTGTATCAGCCCACAGAAGGCAAGATATTCTTTAAAGGAAATGAAGTCCGGATCGAATCGCCGAGTCATGCGGTCCGTCTCGGGATCGGCATGGTCCATCAGCACTTTATGCTGGTGGAAGCCATGACGGTTTTCGAAAATATTATTCTGGGAGACAAAAACACTTCCGGAATATTTATAGACCGCGCAGCACGGCGGAAAGAAATCGAAGAATTGTCCCGGAAATACGGACTGGAAGTGGAACTGGACAAACTGATCACGGAGATTTCCGTCGGGGAGCAGCAGCGGACCGAGATCCTGAAAGCGCTCTACCACGGGGCGGAGCTCCTGATCCTGGACGAACCTTCGGCCGCCCTGACGGATATTGAAGTAGAAGGGCTTTTTGCCATCATGCGCACCCTTGTTTCGGAAGGGAAGAGCATTATATTCATCAGTCACAAGATGCGCGAAGTGATGCATATTTCGGACAGGATCGCGGTGCTGCGCCTCGGTGAGATCGTCGGTACGGTCCGCCGCGAGGAAACGGACGCCCAGAAACTTGCGGGTATGATGATCGGACATGAGCTTTCCGAATCGCAATACGAAAAACGTGACTGTTCGGACCGCGAAACGGTGGCGGCGCTGTCACAGGTAAGCTACCATCCGGAATCCAAACATAACGGGCTGAACGATATTTCCCTGGAAGTAAGGCGGGGAGAAATCGTCGGGATCGCAGGGGTGGACGGAAACGGGCAGACACAGCTTGCCCAGCTCGTTACGGGCGTGATTACGCCGGAATCCGGCGAGGTACTGGTGAAGCAGCAGAAAGTGGCTGTATTCGACCCGGATGATTTCATTTTAAACGGCGTCTCCCACGTCCCGGAGGACAGGAATCTCCAGGGACTGATCGGCAATATGTCGATCGCTGAAAACCTGGTCCTGAAGCAGACGGATTCCGACGCTTTCAGCAAAGGGAAAGGCGCGCTGCTGAATAAACGGGCCATCCATGACTATGCGGAGGAAATGGTCCGGAAATATGATATCCGCTGCCGGTCTGTCGACCAGGAAGTACGGGATCTTTCCGGCGGCAACCAGCAGAAGGTTATTCTGGCCAGGGAGCTGGAATCGGATCCGGACCTTCTGGTCACGGCCCATCCGACCCGCGGCCTCGATATCGGGGCTGCCGGCTACGTCCACGAACAGATGGACGCCGCCAGGGAACGGGGCGTCGGGATTCTTCTGATCAGTGCGGACTTTGACGAAATCCTGGAAATGTCAGACCGGATCCTGGTGATTTTTGAAGGCAGGATTCTGGGCGAATATCCGGGCAAGAACCCGCCGATCGAACAGATCAGCCTTGCCATGACCGGCCGGGAAGCACAGGAGGAGAAGGCATGAAGCGATTTTCGAAATCCCTGAGCAGTTTCATGGTCCCCCTGCTGTCGATTATCCTGGCTTTCCTGATCGGCGCGGTCATCATGATCGCGCTCGGGGCTAACCCCGTTGTCGCGGTACAGTATCTGTTCCGCGGCGCTTTCGGGACAAAAGCCAATCTGGGGACTACCCTGACCAAAGCGACGCCGCTGATGTTTACAGCGCTCTGCGCCTGTTTCGCGTATAAATGCGGCGTATTCAATCTGGGCGGCGAAGGCCAGTTCCTGATCGGTTCAATCGCGACGTACCTGGTGGCTTACCTGTCCGGCCTGAAAGGATTTCCCGCCATCCTGCTGAGCCTGATTGCGGGCGCGCTGGCCGGCGGATTCTGGGGCGCCATTCCGGGCGTCCTGAAAATCACCCGCGGACAGAATGAAATGATCATTTCGATCATGCTCAACTATGTGGCTACGCTTTTCATGGGTGTCATTTATACGAACTGGCTGCGTGACCAGAGCGTTCCGCAGACACTGCCGGTACCGGACGAAAACAAACTCCCGCGTGTCATCACCGGCATGCGGTTTACCTGGGCGCTTGTAATCGCGGTGGCTGTCGGTCTCCTGCTGTATTATTTCCTGTTCTGGACGAGTACGGGATTTAAACTCCGGGCGGTCGGCTACAATATGACGGCGAGCCGGTTCAACGGGATTCCCGTGAACCGCCTGATCCTGACTACGTTTATCATATCCGGTGCGATCGCCGGGCTCGGCGGAGGCGCGGAGCTCCTGGGAACGCAGTTCAGGCTGATCAACGGATACGGCGCAGGGTATGGTTTTGACGGTGTGGCCATGGCGCTGATCGGGCAGCTCCATCCGATATGGACCATGGTGGTCGCCCTGTTTTTCGCGGCGCTGAGGGTCGGGTCCACGACCATGCAGGCCGCGACCGGCGTCCCGACCAGTGTTTCGGATATTATCCAGGCGCTGGTGATCGTTTTTTCCGTCGCGGGAATGGCGCTGACAAGGCTCCCGGAATTTGAAGCGTGGAAAAAACGCCTTTTTCACAGAAAAAAGGGAGGTGAGGCATAATGGATTGGGTATTTAACCTGCTTCTCGCAACGGTCCGTCTTGCGGTCCCGCTGCTGTTCATCTCACTTGCCGAATTATACGGGCAGCGTTCCGGCATGGTGAATATCGGGCTGGAAGGCCTGGCGGCCATCGGCGCCCTGACAGGGTTCCTGGCCTGTTTCATCACGGGTTCCGCCTGGATCGGGATTGCCTGCGCCGCGCTGTGCGGGATCCTGGTCAATATGATCTATGCTTTTTCCACGATTACGCTCTGCGCCGACCATACGGTCTACGGCATGGCCATCAATATCTTTGCGCCGGCGCTGGCGTCCTTTATTTACCGGGTTTATTTCGGGACCGGCTCAGATCTGAAGCAGGTGAAACCCATGGCTTCGGTCGCGATTCCCGGCTTAAAGGATATACCTTTTATCGGGCCGCTGCTCTTTGATCAGACGCCGATGGTTTACCTGGCTTTCCTGCTGGTCATATTTACGGCTGTTTTCTTCGGCAGGACCCGCGCGGGGCTTAACTACAAGTCGGTCGGCGAGCATCCGAAAGCTGCCGCCACGCTCGGGATTAACGTAATCGGCATTAAATATCTCGGGTGTATCATCTGCGGCGCGCTGGCCGGCATCGGCGGCGCCTATCTGACCACCTGCTATTCCAGTACCTTTTCGGAAGGAACGGTCGCGGGCCGCGGATTCATTGCACTGGCTGCCGTTATTTTCGGACGGTGGACTGCCGGCGGCGTATTGCTGGCCTGTCTTTTCTTCGGGTTCTGCGATGCGCTGCAGATCCGCCTGCAGGTCGCGGGCATCGGCATCCCGTACCAGTTTTTCCAGATGATCCCGTATCTGGCGACCATCATCGCGCTGACGCTGATCGGTACCAGGCAGGCGGGCCCGAAAGCAAACGGGAAACCCTACAGGCGTGAGGAACACGCTTAAACATGAGAAACGGGAACGGTAAAATTCATATACAGAGAGGAGAAAATATGAAAAAACTGATCGCATTGCTTCTGACCTGCACGATGGTCTTTTCCATGACCGCCTGTGCCGGCGCACCTGCCCCGGCCGCAGCGCCCGCTTCCGCAGAAGCCCCGGCTGCCGCCGAAGCAAAGACCTACAAAGTCGCCATGATCTGCGATTCCAGCATCAATGACGGCGGATGGGGCGCAGCCTGCTACAACGCCATGGTCGACGCCGCAGCCAAAGAAGGCTGGGAAACCGCTTATACGGATTCCATCGCTCAGAACGAGTATTACGAATCCATCGTCGCATACTGTTCTCTGGGCTATGATATGATTTACGCGCCGGGCAACCAGTACACCGACGCTGTCCTCCAGGCAGCCGAAGAGTATCCGGATATCGCGTTCGCACTGCTGAACGGCGCTGTCACTACTCCTGAAAAGGCCGTCAACGGCAACGTTACTTCCCTTCTTCCCGACGCGCAGCAGATCGGCTGGATCGCAGGGGCGCTTGCAGGCCTGATGACCGAAACCGGCGTTATCGGATTCATCGGCGGCATGGAACTGGATACCACCAAAGCGAAATACCAGGGCTACGGCGAAGCCGCCGCTTATACTGCCAAAGAACGCGGCATTGAAGTGACTCTCCTGGAGTGCCCTTATGCCGGATCCTTCAGTGACTCCGCCAAAGGCAAGGAATTCGCGGACGCCATGATCGCGAAAAACGCAGACGTTTTCTTCGGCGATGCCTCCGCGGTCGACTCCGGCGCGCGTGAAGCGATCGACGCCTACAACGCCGCCCAGGGCGAAATGAAAGTTTATGATATCGGCCAGCCGGCAGATATCCTCGGCCAGAGCGAATGTGTCATCTGCTCCCAGGTTACCGACAACTCCGCCATGATCGCAGTTTCCATGGAAGCAGTCATGAACGGGACCTTCGGCGGCGAGACCATTTTCGGATCTCTCCAGAACGGCGCTCTTTCCGCCGGTCGGATCAACGATCTTGTCCCTGCGGACGTACAGGAAAAATACCAGGCATACCTTGACGAAATGGTCGCCGGAACCTTCATGGCGCAGTAATACGCGTATCCCGGCTTTTGCGCCGGACAGACGGCTCCCTGATGACAGTACAGCCGAAAGGCTCCGCGGAGGATTTCTCTGCGGAGCCTTTTTCCGGAAAGTGATAGAATAGGCTTACAGGAGATAAATCTTTGATAAGCCTTGCAGGAGCGTAAGAAAAAGATGAAAGAAACCATTAAAAAATATCTGATGGAAATACCGGCGGAAAAGATGCGGGAGATACTCCGCGACAAAAGCAACCGCCCGCTGATCATCCTTTCGTCGACGGCCCTTATCGTAATGCTTCTTTCAATACTGACCGGGATACTCTTTCCGCAGGAATTCCATTACAGCAAAGGAAAGGCCCTTGCGCCCGGAAGCTGCATCGGCGTGACGGCGCCCGCGTTCTTTGTGAAAGACAACGCGTTCCGGGAATCCGTCGCGGTTCTGGAAGAGGCCGGCTACCGGGTAAAACTGGCGCCTTCCTGTACGATGGCCGACGGTTATTTTGCCGGCTCGGACGAGGCAAGGGCGAAGGATATCAACGATCTGTTCCGGGACGACGAAGTGGACGCGATCATCTGCCTTCGCGGAGGATACGGCGCTTCCAGGACCCTGGACCTGCTTGATTATTCCATGATCGCGAGGCATCCGAAAATGTTTATCGGCTACAGCGATATCACCGCGCTGCATACGGCGCTGCTGCAGGAAAGTTCTCTTGCGACCGTTCACGGGCCGATGATTACAAGCCTGGGACCCGGGTCGTCCGAATATACCACACAGCAGCTTCTGGACGGCCTGTCCGGGAAAATCGGGACAGGGGCGATCGTGCTTCCGGAAGGAAGGGAACTGACGACGCTGGTTCCGGGAAAAGCGGAAGGCGTGATCGTCGGAGGAAACCTGACAGTTCTGACGTCCCTGGTAGGTACCGAATATGAACTGCAGGGAGACGGGGCGCTGTTAATGATCGAAGAAGTCGGGGAGGCGCCGTACAGGATCGACCGGATGCTCAGGCAGCTGTATGAGAGCGGCCTTTTTGACCGGATCAACGGAATGATTCTCGGTGATTTTACCGGCTGTGAGGACGAGCGCGGAAGAGCCCTTTCGGACGTACTGGAAGAATATGCGCTCCTTTCCGGTAAACCGGTAATCATGGGGATCCCCACCGGACACGGCGACGACCGGATGTTCCTGCCGATCGGAGTAAAAGCCGTGATGACGGCCAACGAAAACGGATCCGCCTCCCTGGTGCTTGAGGAAAGCCTTTACCAGGATGACTGACGGGGAGTGAATAATGAAAACGATTTATCTGGCGGGCGGATGTTTCTGGGGCATGCAGAAATACTTTGACCAGTTCAAAGGAATCCTGAGGACAGAAGTCGGCTATGCCAACGGGCCGGACCGGGCGCCGTCCTATGAGGACGTCTGCAAAAACAGCGGGCACGCCGAAACGCTGCGGATCGATTACGATGAAAACGTCGTTTCCCTGACCGGACTGCTGAACGATTATTTTCTGGTCATCGATCCGCTGTCCGTGAACAGACAGGGAGGAGACTCGGGGATCCAGTACCGGACGGGCATCTATTATACGGATGAGAGCCAGCTGCCGGAGATTGAGGCGGTTTACCGGAAAGAGGAGGAGAAGGCCGGCGCGAAGCTGGCGGTCGAACTGGAACCGTTGGTGAACTTTTTCCCCGCGGAAGAATACCATCAGAAGTACCTGGATAAAAACCCGGGCGGATACTGCCACATCCCGGCTTCTTTTTTCGGGCCTGAACAGTAAATCAGGCACCTGATTATACGCCGCTGAAAACTAAAAACCTCCCTGCAGGACGGCAGGGAGGTTTTTTATCCGGGAATGACCTGGGACAGCGGTTCTACAGCAGCGGAACAATCAGGGCGGTCCACAGGTAACTTAACGGCATAACCAGGATCATGGACGGAATCATGTCCGCGGTGGGGAACGGTTTCAGTTTCAGGATGCGGAAGGCGGAGGCCAGCAGGATAAAGCCGCCGCAGGCTTTGAAATCATTGATCATAGTCGGCGTGGTCATCGGATAGATGAGGGAAGCCAGATAAAACAGGGCCAGAAAGATCACGGCCTGCGGAACGGCGACCAAAGCGACGGAAGCGCCGAGGGTGCAGGCAAAGATCATCGCGGTAAACAGATCCAGAACCGATTTTGCCAGAAGGATACTGTGATCGCCGTTCATGCCGGAAACCATGGATCCGTAAATGCCGGTGCCGCTGGCGCAGAACAGGATGATCACGGTGACCAGTTCAGCGGTCAGGGCGGCTTTTTCTTCCTCCGAAGCGTCTGCTGCGGGCTGGGGAAGGATATGGGACGCGGCTTTCTGCATCAGGACTGCGCCGCGGTTAATCCTTTCGCCGTGTTTTATGAAGATTCCAAGGGACGTTCCGGCCAGTACGGCCAGGATGACGGCCGGCATGTTTTCGACAAGGATGATGGAAATGATTCCAAGCGCCATCGCGCACGAGCCGAAAATCATGGTCAGTTTTTCCTTGTATTCTTCCGTCAGCCTGTTCCCGGCAGCTGCGCCTGCCAGGCCGCCGAGGATGACACATAATACGTTAGCAATGATTCCGATCGGCATTTTTTCTCCTCCCCGGTGTTTTTGACCGTTTCATGTTTTCCTCCGTTTTGCGGCAGTGCCGGCAAAGGCCAGCAGGACGGCCGCGAGTATTGAAATGATACAGCCCGGGACAAGGCCGGGCGGGATAAACCGAAGATCGACCGTATGGGACTGCCCTTTTTCCAGCGGCAGCGCCATATACGCGTTAAATATGCATGCAGGAGTTACGGCTTTTCCGTCCACGGTGCATTTCCATCCCCGGTTATACGGGATGGCCAGGACCAGGGACTGCGCTGCGGGATCGTCCGTCGATATGACAAAGTGCGAAGAGGACAGTTCTTCCGTTCGGACTGCCGCCGGAGCGGCGGTGCGGACCAGATCGTGCAGGACGGCAGTCTGTTCCGTATAGAAGAGGAGCCTGTCCGGATCTGTGAGAGGCTTATCCCCGTACAGCGTAAACTGGATGGAGGCCCCGGCTTTGAACGTCCCGAGGTCCATGACGCGGCTGGTCGAGCGGCTGCCGATCGCGACTTCCACATTGTAATTGTTATAGGTAAACCGGTAATTTTCCGGGTCTTCCGGTGTGCCGGACAGATAGACGTACAGATCTCCGTCCGCAGCCGGGGTCAGCGTGCAGGAATAAACCGCATCGCCGGCTCCTGTTCCGGCTGCGGCAGGGAGCGGTGTCCGGGCAGCCGGGACAAAGAGATTTTCAGAATCAGTTCCTGTATAGCCCTGAAGGATCGATCCCGCATAAAGAAACGGATTATCCTGATGGTTTTCGGAACTCTGCGATGCGGCTGCCAGTTCTTCACAGGAAACTGACAGCGGGAGGACGGCCGGAAGGCTGTCACCAGCAGGGGAAAAAGAGCCTTCTGAGAGAAAACCGGCCAGTCCCAGGATGATGTCGGCAGACCGGGTATTGCCCGGCTCATAGACGATGAACAGGCCGTTGTGGTTGAAACCCAGTCTGGTAAGGAATTCGGTGATGCGGCGGTGCTGCAGGGAACTGTCGTGGGAGACGCTCCGGTAGGAATGCCCCATGCTTTCGTTTTCCGTATGACGA
>JAEEGL016184689.1_pt1 | contig 11336 bp, 12 predicted proteins | sample 9134231 | NCBI WGS metagenome assembly JAEEGL01 (sample SAMN16246548, study PRJNA631951) | gut metagenome | biome: gut microbiome; feature: rumen; material: fiber-attached | host: Bos | place: Iran: Karaj | collected 2018-10
ATAAGGTATTGAAATATTTATATAAAAATACTTCGCTCCAGTATTATTATGGTATTAATCTTACTATGCTTGATGGTGGTAAGTATCCTAAAGTGTTTACATGGCGCGAAACGCTTCAGGCACATATTGACCATGAGAAAGTTGTATATCGTCGTGGTTTTGAGCATGATTTGAATAAGATGAAATTCCGTGTTCATATTATTGATGGTTTGCTTATTTGCATCGCGCGCATCGAAGAAGTTATTCAGACGATTAAGTCTTCTTCTTCTACCGCAGAAGCAAGCACACGCTTACAGAAAGAGTATCTTCTTGACGCTGACCAGGCAAAAGCTGTGTTAGACCTTAAACTTAGTCGGTTGGCGCACCTTGAAGTAACTAAGCTGAACGGCGAAAAAAATGAATTGCTTGAAAAAATTGGTGCGATCGAACAAATTTTAAATAATCAAGAATTATTTAATGCAGAATTAATCAAAGGTTGGCGCGAAGTAGCAAAGAAGTTTGGTGACGCGCGCCGCACAAAAGTTATGAATATTACAACGGCTGATGAAGAAGAGCCGACAGAAATTCGTAATCTTGTTTTGAACTTTACCAATAAAGGTGGAATTTATATTACAGAAAGTTCCACTCTTTATGCACAGCGCCGTGGTGGTGTTGGTAATAAATTCAAAATGGAAAAAGGTGAATATATTGTCGGAACTGAAACTGGTGATAATACTGATGTTGTGTTATTCTTCTCTGATAAAGGTAATTTCTTTCAAGTAAAAATGAGTGAATTACCTGTAAATGAGAAAGCATATATTTCACAATTTGTTACCACAACTGCAACTGAAACTATTTGTAACGCGGCAGTATATTCTAAAAATGAAAAAAAGAATATTTATTTTGTAACTAAGAATGGTTTAATTAAAAAGACTCTTCTGTCTGAATATTACTTAAAGCGCGGAAATAGCGCACGCGCAATTAATCTTGATAATGATGATTTAATCATTTCTGTTTTCTTCGGGGATGATAATACTGATTGTGGTATTATGTCAACTGATGGTAACTTTATTATGATTAAAACAGATGATATGCGCGCAGTCGGTCGCATTTCGCGTGGCGTGAAGTGTATGAAATTAAATCCAGGCGCATATGTTAAGTGCGCGCGAGCCATTCCGGCAGATACTGAAACTATTGTTTCTGTTACTGCGAAAGGTTTGGCAAAACAAAGTCCTATCAGTGATTTTGGTTACACTAATAAGGGGACTAAAGGTAGTAAAATTCAAGGCTTAACTACCGATGATACAGTAGTATCCTTTACCGCGCTCCGTGCGCAGGATGAAGTCATTGTAACATCAAATGTTTCTCAAATTAGATTGTCCGCAGCAGAAATTCCATTATCGTCACGCACGGCGCAAGGAGTTAAAACAATAAAACTCAAGCCGCTTGAACAAGTGGTGACGATAGAAAAAATTTGAAAAATGTGTTCGAAAATTTGAAAATTATCAAAAATTTTGATATAATTATTATAGAAAGTGAAAGAAAGATTGCTTTCGATGGTCGCCATTCCAAAATGAAATGGCAAAAATAAAAAACATATATAAAACATAGGAGAAAAAAATTATGAAACTTACAGAAAAGCAGACAAAGGTTGTTGATTACTTGAAGGCGAATGGTGGTCGTGTTTCCATGACAGAGCTTTGCGCGGCTCTCAATGATGATGCAAAGCATCTCAATCCCGTTATTACCACTCTTGGTGTAAAGGGCGAACGTGCGAAGGGTCTCGTTGACTACGAAAAGGTTCCTGTTGAAGGTCAGGAAAAGCCTGAGAAGTATGTCTTCCTTACCGATGCAGGTAAGAATTTTGTGCCCGACGCTGAGTAATTAAAACTCGTTTTGTAACTTTTGAATAAAAATAGGGAACGGGATTCCCCGTTCTCTATTTTATTAAGAACCTAAAAAATAATGAGGTAATTTAAATGAGACAAGCAAAGAATAAGGTATTTATTGAAGGAATTTTATCAGAAAACAATTTGAAGGAAGGTTCTTATACTAAGAATGGCGCAACCATGGAGACAATCCACGGCGACATCAAGATTCTTGTCAAGAACACAATCAATGGTGTTCCGATTGACAATGAAATTCCAGTTTATGTTTTCGCTAACAAATTTAAGAATAATGGCGAACCGAATCCAGCATATGAGTCACTTGCGCGCGCAATGACTGAATATCAGTCTATCGCGTCAACTGGTAGTATTGATACAGCAGACTGTGTTCGTATTACTTCTGGTGACATTCGTATGAATGAGTACTTTGATCAGAATGGTAGATTTATCTCATTCCCACGCATCAATACTTCATTCATCAGCCGCATCACAAAGAAAGACGAAATGAAGCCAAAGGCCGAGTTCGATGTCGAATTTGTTGTTGCAGAGCAGGGCTATGAAGTTGATGCAAATGGTGAGAATGTTAAGGACCAGTTCGGTAATGATAAATATTATGTTAAGGGCATTATTGTTGGTTACAACGATACACTTAACATTTGCAAGTTCTATTGCGCGAACAAGAATGTTGTGGATGCAGTTCATGACTTCTGGACCGAAGGTGATACAGTTCCGGCGCACGGCCGCTTGAACTTCACTTCTACCACAATCAAGGAAAAGATTCAGAGTGGTTTCGGTGAACCGATTGATAATAGTCGTACGGTTTCTGTCAGTGCCCTCGTGAGTACTGGTGGTGACAATCCTCTCGACGAAACTCTCGCCTTTGATGCGGCAGACATTCAGAACGCGCTCGCAAATCGTAAGGCGCGCCTCGAAGCTGATCGCGAAAAGGCAAAAAACAAGCCTGTTACAAAGCCGGCTCCCTCCCCGATGAATAACACCGGCGCAGCAAGAAAGGCAATGGACCTCGGATTTTGAGGTAAATAACTATGGCTATTGACCTTTTAAATTTACAGCCCACTGTCATTAGCCGTGACCTCAAAGGTAAGTATGTGCTTTTGTATGGTAAGCCGAAGTCTGGTAAAACAACTGCGGCTTGCCAGTTTCCAAAAGCGCTCCTCGTTGCTTTTGAAAAAGGTTATAACGCTATTGGTGGTGTTATCGCGCAGGATGTTACTAAATGGGCAGATTTCAAAATGGTATTGCGCCAGCTCGAACGTCCCGAAGTAAAGGAAAGATTTGATACAATTATTATTGATACCATTTCTATTGCTTGGGAACAGTGTGAAACTTTTGTATGCCAGCAAAATGGTGTACAAAAAATTGCTGATATTCCTTGGGGCGGCGGTTATACTGCTTGTAAGAAAGAATTTGAAAATAGTCTTCGTAAGATTACACTGCTCGGTTATGGTGTTGTATTGATTTGTCATAACAGCTCTCGTATTGAAAAGAGCGCAGATGGTGATGAAATGGAAATCATCTATCCTGATATGCCAAAGCGCGCGGCGGAGATTTGTAATGGTCTCGTCGACGTTATTGGTTATATCGGTAGTGAATATGATGCCAATGGTACGCAGCATCGTTATCTTTATACAAGAGAAACTCCTACTTTGTTCGCGGGAAGCAGATTTAAATATCTCGCGCCGAAGATTCCTTTTGGTTATAATGAACTCGTAAATGCTATTGCAGATGCGATTGAAGAAGCTGAAAGAGTTGACGGAGTTAAAGTTGTAGATAAGATTGAACAGAAAGTAGAAGAAGTAAAAGATTTTGCAACAGTTCGCGCGGAAGCGTCCGAATTGTGGCAGAAGTTGGTTGATAAAAACCCAGATAACGCGAATGTTATTCTTAAGAAAGTTGAGATTAACATGGGCCATAAGATGCGGCTGTCTGAGTTTACAGAAGACCAAGTTGACCTCCTTCAGCTTGTTGTTGAAGATATGAAGGCTATGCTTTAAAATTTCATAATACAACATAAAGAGCAGACTGTCCGGTCTGCTCTTTTAAATTTGACAAAAATTCTATTTTATGGTATAATATAATTAGGAAAAGATTAGGAGTAAATTTATGCCGATTTGTAGAGTTTGTAAACAAGAGATTGATAAAAGAAAAGATAATTGGATAATGCCAAGTCGCAATTATTATTATCATAAATTATGCTATGCGGATTTAAAAGATGTAAAGAAAGAAAAAACTCAAGAAGAATATCGTGATTTAATTTATGATTATTTATCGCGCGTATTAAAAGTTCCGTATGAATATTTTAAGATTGAAGCGCAAATTAATCAATTTGTAAAATCTGGCACGACAATTAAAGGTATTTTCTTTGCAGCAAAGTATTATTATGATAGAAATGGAAAAGATAGTTGGCAAAAAGGATATGGTGGCATAGGTATTGTTCCTTATATTTATGAAGAGTCTAAAAATTATTGGACACAGCGCGAAATCGAGCGTGAAGGCGCGCTCAATGAAATTGTAAAACAAATGCAAGAACTTTCGCGCCCGAAAGAAAATAAGGTTCAATATAAATTGGCTAAACCAAAGAAAAAAGAAATAAAGATGGATTTTAGTAATATTTTGGAAGGAGAAGACGATGGTTGATAAAAATTGTATTCAACAGGTGTTAGGTGGAATTATAAAAAATCCAAAAATATTATCTGAAATTGATAAGTACAGTTTAAGTATAGCAGATTTTAGTTCTCGTTTTGAGAAACTTATTTTTCAAAGTGTAAAGACGCTACATGATAATGGCGCGGAAAAGATTCAAATTGTAGATGTTGAAAATAGTTTTAGTTTAGATGCTGTTGCAAAGAAAACATTTGAACAAAATAATGGTATTGAATATCTTCAAGATATAATTGATTTTGTAGAAGAAGGGAACTTTGATTATTATTATAAAAAATTAAAGAAAATTAATCTTTTGCGCGACTTCCAAAAGATGGGTATTGACACATCTGAATTTTATATGGAAGATTTAACAAAGAAAAATGCGTTTGAAATCAATTCTAAATTTGAAGAACTTGAAATTAAAGATATTGTTTCTCAATTAAAAAGTAAAATTCTACAAGTTGAAAAAGAATATATTAACAATGATGCGACCGAAGTAAGAAGTGCGGCAGATGGTTTTGATGATTTGTTAGTTAATATCGCAACTGGTATCGGTATGATTGGTATGCCGCTGCAAGGAAAGATATTTAATGAAGTTGTAACTGGCGCGCGAAAAGGTAAGTTTTATTTACGAAGCGGCGGCTCGGGTGTTTCAAAAACTCGGCAGTCTGTTGGTGATGCGTGTTATTTAGCTTATCCGATTAGATATAATCAAGAAACTTGTGAATGGGAACAAGTCGGAAATAATGAAAAAGTTTTATTCATAGCAACAGAGCAAAATTTTGATGAAATTCAGCTGATGATATTATCATATCTTACTGGTATCAATGAGGATAGATTTAAGTATGGTAATTTTAATGAGCGCGAAGCTGATATAATTAAAAAAGCGAATATGCTGGTCGCGCAGTATAGTGAAAACTTCAATATTGTTCGTATGCCGAATCCAACGATTGAATTGGTAAAGAATATTGTGCGTGAGAACTGTTTAACCAGGGGCGTTGAATATGTCTTTTATGATTATATCTTCATTTCTCCGTCATTGTTGGGTGAATTTAAAGGTTTTAATCTTCGTAATGATGAAGTATTATTAATGTTCTCAACCGCGCTGAAAGATTTGGCAGTTGAACAGAATATATTTGTTATGTCATCTACTCAGTTAAATGCAAAGGGTGATGATAACACAAACATTAGAAACGAAGGCGCGCTTGCAGGCGGCCGTTCAACAATCAATAAAGCTGATATTGGTGTTATTATGGCGCGCCCAACAAAAGAAGAATTAGAGTTTTTAACTTCTGATGATATGGTTAAAAGCGGTTTCGTTCTTGATGTAGAGCCGAATCTTGTAACCGATATTTATAAGATTAGAAGCGGGCGCTTCACACAAACGAGAATTTGGTCTTATATTGATTTAGGAACTTTAAGAAAAGAAGATTTGTTTATAACCGATTCACAGTTTCGTCCAATAGTAGATTTTGAAAGTCATGGTATTGATACAATCACAAATTGGGAAGATGGGCAATTTTTAGAAATAAATAAATTAGTGAAAGAGTTGAATAAAACGTGATTGATTATAAAGGAATAATAAATAATTTAAAAGATGAAGCAGTTATCAATCTAATGAAGCAACTCGGCGCGGTAAATTATATAGAAAAAGATGATTGTATTATCTTTCCAACTATTTGTCATAATGCAAGCGCCGAAGAAGCGTCAATGAAATTATATTATTATCGTGATAGCCACTTGTTTATGTGCTACACAGAAGACGGCGCGATGTCAATATTTAAGTTTCTTAAAACTTATTATGAAACGCGCCAGATTGAATATGATTGGTTTAAAGATATATATGAAGTAGTAACAAATTGTTCTACTTATGTAAAACAAGACTTCATAAATACTTCACCATATGAATCATTAAAAGACCGTTATCGCGCGCGAAAAGCAGAAAAAGTTTTGCCGATTTATCCAAGTGGTCTTATGGATATATTCACGAAGAAGTATCCAATTGAGTGGTTGAATGATGGAATCACAAAAGAAACGATGGATAAATATAATATACGATTCTCAATTAGTCAAAATAAAATTGTTATTCCTCATTATGATTATAATGGTAATCTAGTAGGAATTAGAGGGCGCGCGCTGAATAAAGAAGAAGTAGAACTGCTTGGTAAGTATATGCCGATGCAGATTCAAAATAAATGGTATACGCATCCATTAAGTTTAAACTTATATGGATTAAATTATAACAAAAATAATATAAAAAATTATGGAATTTGTTATGTCGGAGAAGCTGAAAAGTTTGTTCTTCAATCAGAATCTTTTTCTTTTCCGAATTGTTCTGTTGCGGTTTGTGGTAGTCAATTCAATAAATATCAGCTTGATTTGTTATTACGAGTAACACATCCGCGCGAAATAGTAATTTGTTTTGATAAAGAAGAAAAACAAAATCAAACAATATATTATGAAAAGCTGAGAGCAATATGTGAAAAATATAAGAATTATTGTAGATTTTCATTTATATATGATAGAAATAATTTATTAGAATTAAAAGAAAGTCCAACAGATAGAGGACAGAAAGTATTTGAGAAGTTACTCGAAGGGAGAATATTTGTAACATGAGATATAATGTAAAGGACACAACAAAAATAACAGATAATTATACAATAGAATTATTGCGCGCGAGAGGAGTAGAAGATATTGAATATTTCTTAAATCCAACAAAAGAACATTCATTACAAAGCTGGGAAGATTTAGATGATATGAAAGATTGTGTTGCGGGAATGATTGCAACTTTAAATTTAGATAAACCACGTTTTGCATTAGTGGTTGACTGCGACGTTGACGGTTTCACTTCAGCTGCAATTCTTTATCAATATATTAAAGATGTGAAGCCGAACGCTGAAATTGATTATTATCTTCATGATGGAAAACAACATGGACTTTCTGATACATATAATAAAATTCTTGATAAAGATTACCATTATTCTCTTTGTCTTGTGCCGGATGCGGGCAGTAATGATTTTGAATATATTGAAAAATTAGGTGAACATTTAACTCCGACCTTGATTTTAGACCATCACATTATTGAAGATGTTGATAAAATTAGTGATTGGTGTTTTATTGTAAATAACCAAGCATCACCTAATTATAAAAATAAGGATTTATCTGGCGCGGGTGTTACTTATCAATTTTGTCGCGCGCTTGATAATTATTTAGAATGTGACGAAGCATCTAAGTATATTGACTTGGCAGCGCTTGGTATTTGTGCGGATATGATGAGCGCGCTGTCAGAGGAAAATCAGTATTTTTGGCATGAAGGGTTCACGCATATTAACAATTTCTTTTTCAAAACGCTTTGTGAAAAGCAAGAATATTCGATGGGTGGAAAAATTAATCCTACCACCGTTGCATTTTATATTGTTCCAATGATTAATGCAATGATTCGTGTTGGCACAATGGATGAAAAAGACAGATTGTTCCGCGCGTTTATTAATGGAGAAGAATTAGTTCCAAGCGGTAAGCGTGGCGCGAAAGGCACAATGGAAAAAGTAGCTATTGAAAGCGCGCGCGAATGCACAAATGCAAAGGCGCACCAAGACAAGAAAAAGAATGAAATTGTTGAGCGCCTGGAAATTAAAATTGCAAAGCATGATTTACTTGAAAATAAAATATTATTTATCCGCTTAGATGATGATGATGATTTCCCTGCTGAGTTGAATGGGTCAACACAATCGGCCCGCTAACACCTTTTCCACTTATCAGTGGGGTATTTAGTTTAAAACTAAATGCTAACGGGGAAGCCTAAACTAAATTTTAGCATGGTAATCCCGTGGGAAGAAAATTATGTATGGCTAATTGCACTTTTCTACTTATAAGTAAGAGAAAAATGGAGGTAGCTATATGCATTACATTTATTGCTTTAAAAATAAAATTAATGGACATAAATATGTTGGATAGACAAATAATTTGGGAGTTCGCTATTCTGCACACAAAAGCCAAGCCTTTAATCCAAATTCTAAAGATTATAATTGTTTATTTCATCAAAAAATAAGAGAATATGGATTAGAAAATTTTGATTATTATGTTTTAGAAGAAATAGATACTGAAGATACCGATTATATTGATTATAGAGAATAGTTTTGGATACAAGAAGAAAATTCTTGGTGTAGAAATGGAAACGGATACAATCAAAATACTGGTGGAACTCAATTTAAAAAATCTTTATCTATTTCAGATGAAACAATTTTAGAAATTAAAAAATTATTAAAAAATAGCAATATGTCCATTACTGCAATTGCAGATAAATTTTCTACTTATAGAGAATGTGTTTCACGAATTAATAATGGTAGATATGCTTTTGATTCAAATACAGCTTATCCAATTAGAGTAACTCGTGAATGGCATCAAATATCACAAGACTATAAGGAAGACATAGCCAACGCTTTATTAAATACTAAAATGACTCAAAAAGAAATAGCAAAAAAATATAATGTTTCTAAACATTTAGTCGCAAATATTAATCAGGGCAATTCAAATTTAAAGGGGAATTATATTTACCCATTAAGAAAATTACGCTCTGATGCAAGTAGAGCAAAAGGATATGTAGAAAAAGCAAATAGTAAAACATAATTTTAACCTGTAACGACTATCTCCCGGAAGGAGAGTAAGATTGCTATTGATACGCAATTTGAAAAGGGTGTTCCTAAATAGGTAAGATATAGTCTACACCTTATGAAAATAAGGAATTATGTGTGGTTGCGATGCAGCTTGCATCAAAATATAACCGTCCAACTATCGTCGCGCGCCTTAACGATGAAGGATACATTCGTGGAAGTGCGCGTGGGCTTAATCAGAGTGAATTAGCTTCATTTAAGACATTTTTGAATAATACGGATTTATTTGAATATACTATCGGTCACGACAATGCTTTTGGTATTTCAATTAAAAACTCTGATTTAGCTAATTTTCATAAAATCGCTAATCAAGAATTAGGTAATATTGATTTTGGAGAAAATGTTTATTCTGTTGATTTCGAGCGCTATCCGACACAGAGCGATTTAAAAGAAATAATTTTTAATGTCGCTAGTTATGATTATGTTTGGGGTCAACAAAATCCTGAACCAATTATTGCAGTAAAAGATATGGTTATTCGTCCGGAAGATATTCAATGCATTGGAAGAAATAAAGATACTTTAAAAATTGAAAAGAATGGTATTGTATATATTAAATTTTTTGCAAAAGATATTATCTTTGATTTAATGCAAATTAAAAATGATATGAAAGTAACTATTGTTGGAACGGCTAATATGAATGAATGGAATTCTATAATCACTCCTCAAATATTTATAAAAGATATTGAAATCAAGGAGATAGATGCTTTAGCATTTTAAGATATGAAAGTATTAATTGCTTGTGAAGAGAGCCAGCGCGTGTGTATGGCATTTAGGGCGCGCGGTCATGAAGCATATTCATGTGATATAATTGACTGTTCTGGCGGACATCCAGAATGGCATATTCAGTAGGATGTTATTCCGCTGCTAAATGGTAATTGTAGTTTTAAAACCAATGACGGCGCGAATCATACCATTGAAGGAGAGTGGGACCTTATAATTGGTCACCCACCTTGCACTTATCTTACAGTGTCAGGTAATCGCTGGTTTAATGTAGAAAAATATGGTGACAAGGCGCTTGAACGCATTAAGCTGCGTGAAGAAGCTAAAGATTTCTTTATGAAAATTGCTAATGCGCAGTGCGCGCGAATAGCTATTGAGAACCCAGTTGGAGTTATGTCTACTGCTTGGCGCAAGCCGGACCAGACTATACATCCATATTATTTTGGTGACCCTTTTGAAAAAAGAACTTGTCTTTGGCTTAAGGGGCTGCCGCTATTGAAGAAAACCAATGAAGTTACGCCTCCTGCGCGCGTCCAATATAATGGCGGAACTTCTATGCCTGAATGGTATGCAAATGCGCCAAAAGCTGAACGCAGTAAAATTAGAAGTAAGACGTTCCCTGGATTCGCGCAAGCTATGGCGGAATAGTGGGGTTAAACTTGATTTTATAAAAGAAATTACAAATTTAAGTTTTTAAGGAGTTTTTATGGATGAACTTAACTTCGAATTTTTAAAAGAAGCAGGGAATATTTATACTATTGATAAAAATGGAGAAATATCACTATTTAATTTAAAACTTGAACCAGAAGTTTTATTTGATGTTAATGGAAAATACTTTTCAGATGGTTGGGGCGGCCATTGGGATTACGATGATTTTGGTATTACTTGGGCCACTAATAGAACTATTCTTATGGATAGGTTTTATAATGATTTTCAAAAAAACAATGAAAAATTTTTAAATATACTCTATGCACTTAATGCGCCAGTTCATCAATTAGAAATAATTAAAGCTTTTTTATTTGGTTTTTATGGTACTTTATGGGGTGAAAAAGTAACTGAACAAGAAAATATAATTTTTTACTCAAATAGTCATGTAGATAAATTTGGTAATTTATATGAAATAGTTGGGATGCCTGGTCCAGATGTTGTAGAGTTTAAATCAGAAAATTATGGAATAACTTGGGCGTTAACAAAAGAAGAACTAATTAATAATATTTGACTTTTTATTAAAATTATGATATAATATATATAGAACAAAATGGAAGGAGAAGTAGATGGAGTATATAGGTTCATTGCACAATCACACAGATTATAGTAATATCCGTCTACGCGACTGTATTATTAAGTTAGAAGATGGTATTAGTTATGCAGAAAAATTAGGACATAAAGTAATTGCCATCACAGACCATGAATTTAC
>JAEEGL010703022.1_pt1 | contig 11335 bp, 9 predicted proteins | sample 9134231 | NCBI WGS metagenome assembly JAEEGL01 (sample SAMN16246548, study PRJNA631951) | gut metagenome | biome: gut microbiome; feature: rumen; material: fiber-attached | host: Bos | place: Iran: Karaj | collected 2018-10
CAAAGGTGCTGATCACTTTGTTCCGCTGACCGGGCGTAACCGGTTTGAATTTTCTTACTGCCATTGTCTGTCCCTCCTTTAAATGTTAGCGTAGAAGTCAATCTTATCCTCACCCGCAAGCGTGACATACGCCTTCTTGAAGTGATTCATCCGGCCACGGAGCAGACCCGCCTTGGTATAGCGGGACTTCTTCTTGCCGTGATAATTGACCGTATTCACATCGGCGACGGAGACACCGTACATCTTCTCCACCGCCTCCCTGATCTGAAGCTTGTTCGCCTTGCGGTCTACCACAAAGCCGTAACGGTTCAACTTTTCGCCCTGAGCCGTCAGCTTCTCTGTTACGATTGGCTTAATAATGATTCCCATCTCTCAGATTATTTTTTCCTGGCGGCAAGAATGTCCTGGACACCGTCCACGAGCACCATCGAATTGGCATTCATGATGGCGTAGGTGTTGATTTCGTCCACGGTGATGACATTCACTTCAGGAAGGTTACGGGATGAAAGGTAAATATTGTCCGCGTTCTGCGGGAGGACGAAGAGGACCTTGCGGTTCCCGGCCTTGATGGCGTCGAGAATACGCTGGAACTCCTTGGTCTTGGGGGCGTCCATCGAGAACGGTTCCACCATCACGATCGCATTCTCACGGGCCTTGTAGGAAAGGGCGGAGCAGCGGGCGAGGGCCTTGAGCTTCTTGTTGAGCTTGTGGTGGTAGAAACGGGGCACCGGGCCGAAGACACGGCCGCCGCCCACGAAGATACCCGCCTTGAGCGAGCCGTGGCGCGCGCCGCCGCCGCCTTTCTGACGGCCAAGCTTCTTGGTGCTGTGGGCAATCTCGCTGCGGTCCTTCGTCTTGGCGTTGCCGTGACGCTGGTTGGCGAGATACTGGATCACGTCGAGGTAGATGGCGTGATCGTTGGGTTCGATTCCGAAGATCTCTTCGTCGAGGGTGACTTTCTTTCCGGAGTCGGTTCCGTCTATTTTCAAAACTGACAGTTTCATACGCTTAAGCCTCCACAATTACATAAGAACCTTTGGCTCCGGGAACGGAACCCTTGACGACGAGCAGATTGTTCTCGGGCAGGACTTTCACGACCTGAAGGTTGAACACCTTCACGCGGTCGCCGCCCATATGTCCGGCCATACGCATTCCGGGGAACACGCGGGACGGCCAGGACGATGCGCCCATGGAACCGGGGTGACGAAGGCGGTTGTGCTGGCCGTGGGTCTTGCCACCCACACCGGCGAAGCCGTGACGACGCACGACGCCCTGGAAACCCTTACCTTTGGAAGTACCGACGACATCCACGTAAACGACATCTTCCTTGATGATGTCGGACACCGTGAGCGTGTCGCCGAGTTTCAGCTCTCCCTCGAAGTCCGCCTCAAATTCGACGAGCTTCCGCCTGGGAGTGGTTCCTGCCTTAGAGAAGTGCCCCTGGAGAGGCTTGCTGGTGTGCTTTTCTGAAATTTCGTCATAGGCAAGCTGTACAGCGGCATAACCATCTTTCTCTACTGTACGGAGCTGCGTAACAACGCACGGACCAGCCTCGATAACGGTGCACGGTATGCTTTTACCGTCGGCACCGAAAACGGAAGTCATTCCGATTTTCTTTCCAATTAATCCAGGCATTGGTTTGTTAATTAATTGTTTATAAGTACTTTATAAGTATCTCCGCAAAATTGCGGGCTGCAAATATACAACTATTTTTTCGATTTACAAGGACTTGATTTACAATTATTTCTTGTACCTTTGTAAAAATATGTTGCTGGAGATTTTCGGATTCCTACGACTTTCGTTCGTAGATATTGTGGACATCGCGGTGGTGGCGCTGATCATCTATGTGGTCTTCCACTGGCTGCGCGGGTCCTCCGCGATGAACATTTTCATCGCCATCCTCTTCCTTTTCGTCATCCGCATCATTGCGGTGGGCCTCAACATGAAACTGCTTTCGGCCCTTATGGGGACGGTCGTCGACGTGGGCGCCATCGCCCTGGTGGTCATCTTCCAGCCCGAGATCAGGCAGTTCCTCGGACGGGTGGGCCGTTCCGGCATCGCCCGGGGCGGACGCTCGCTCACAGACCGCATCCTGCACCGGGAGGGAGACGCCCTTCCGCCGGCCGCCGTCAAGGAGGTCGTCGCCGCCTGCGCGGCCATGGCCGAACAGAAGACGGGCGCACTCATCGTCATCAGGCACAGGAACAATCTGGAAGACATTATCGCCACGGGCGACCGGCTCGACGCCGACATCCGCGAGCGCCTGCTCGAGAACATATTCTTCAAGGATTCCCCCCTGCACGACGGGGCCGTGGTCCTCGGGGGCGGACGCATCGTGGCCGCCCGCTGCACCCTGCCCATGACCGAACGCACCGACCTCCCCGCGCGTTACGGCATGCGGCACAAATCGGCCGTGGGCCTCACCGAGCGCAGCGACGCCGACGTGATCGTGGTCTCCGAGCAGCGGGGCACCATCTCCTTCGTGCACGAAGGCGTCATCAGGGAGGGCGTCAACCGCTACGAACTCAGGCAGTTGTTGGGTCCGTCCAAAGAATAGCGGCGTGGAAGCATCTCTGGAAAGGCTGGAAGCCAAGCTGGGTTTTGACCGCATCCGCAGCCTCGTTTCGGAGCGCTGTCAGAGCGATTATGCGGCCGCCCGGGTGGCGGAGGAGGCTTTTTCCACCCGGCCCGACATCATCCGCCAGCGCCTTCAGCTCACCGACGAGATGCGGCTCGTGATGCTCTTCGAGGAGCAGTTTCCCACCACCGGTTACATCGACGCCATCCCCTTCCTCACCCCCCTGCAGCGCGACGGAGCGCGCATTGACGCCCGTTCGCTCGCCAAACTGGACACCCTCACCACCACGGTGCGGCGCATCGTGCATTTCTTCGGCAGCATCAAGGACGGCGTCTACCCCAACCTCAAGCGCCTGGCCGCCCCGGTGCCCGTCTTTTCCGAGGTGCAGCGGCGCATCGAGGGCATCCTCGACAAGTACGGGGACATCAAGGACAGCGCCTCGCCGGCCCTGAACGAGATCCGGCGCGACCTGCGGGCCCGGGAAGGGTCCCTCTCGAAACAGGCGGCCGCCATCCTCCGGCGGGCCCAGGAACAGGGCTGGAGCGACGAAGACGCCGCCGTGTCGGTGCGCGACGGCAAGTTCCTCATCCCCGTCCACTCGGCCCACAAGCGCAAACTCGCGGGCTATGTCTACGACGAGTCGGCTACCGGAAAGACCTCCTTCGTGGAGCCGGTGGAGATTATGGAACTGGAGAACGAGATTGCGGCCCTGCATTTCGCCGAGGCCCGCGAGATCGAGCAGATTCTGTCCGACTTCAGCGACTTCCTGCGGCCCTATGTCCCCGACCTGCTGGACTCGGCCGCGTTCGTGGGCGAGATCGATTTCCTGATGGCCAAGGCCCGCACCGCCCTCGACCTCGTGGCCGGTATGCCGGTGCTCTCCGACGACGGGAGCCTGCGCCTGCGCAAGGCCCGCCACCCCCTATTGGAACGGGCGCTGCGCGCGGAAGGACGGGAGATCGTCCCCCTCAGCGTCACCCTCACCCCGGAGAAGCACCTCCTCCTCATATCGGGCCCCAATGCCGGCGGAAAGTCGGTCTGCCTGAAGACCGTGGGCCTGCTCCAGTATATGTTCCAGTGGGGCATGCTCATCCCCACCTCCGAGACTTCGGAACTACCTGTCTTCGACCGCATTGCGGTGAGCATCGGCGACGACCAGTCGCTCGAGAACGACCTCAGCACCTACAGTTCCTTCCTCACCGATATGCGCGAGATGCTCCGCAGCGCCGACGCGAAGACCCTGGTGCTCATCGACGAATTCGGCTCGGGCACGGAACCCACGGCGGGCGGGGCCATCGCCGAGGCCATCCTCGCGGAAATCGACCGCAGGGGCGTGTACGGGGTCATCACCACCCACTACACCAACCTCAAACTTTATGCGGCGGGCGAGCAGACCGGCGTGGTGAACGGCGCCATGCTCTTCGACACGGCCCGCATCGCTCCGCTCTTCAAACTGGAAACCGGCCTTCCGGGCGGCTCCTTCGCCTTTGAACTCGCCCGCAAGATGAACCTGCCGGAAGCCATCGTCAAAGACGCCGAAACCCGGGCGGGCGAGGAGTTCGTGGGCATAGAACGCAACCTGCGCCGCATCGCGCGGGGGCGGCGCGCCATCGACGAGCGGCTGCAGAAGATCAAACACACCGACAAGACCCTGGAAGAGGTGACGTTGCGCTACCAGAAGGAACTGGAAGACATCCGCAACCAGAAGAACCAGATCCTGGAAGGAGCGCGCAAGGAAGCCGCCGACATCGTGAAAGGGGCCGGCCGTCAGGTGGAGCGCACCATCCGCGAAATCAAGGAATCGCAGGCCGACAAGGGCCGCACCAAAGAGGCCCGCGAGGGGCTCCAGACCTTCCTCACCGCCCTGGAACAGAAGAAGACGCGCGACGAGCACCTCGACCGGAAGATCGAGCGTCTGCGCAAACACCGTTCCGAAGCGGACGCCCGCAGCGAGGCCCCGCGCAAGGAAGCCCCGCTCAAACTGGGCGAGAAGGCCCGCGTGAAGGAAAGCGGGATGGTGGGAGAAGTCGTGCGGGTGTCGAACAAATCGGTCACCCTGGCCCTGGGCAACCTGAGCAGCACCCTCGCCCCCCATCTGGTGGAGCGCATCAGCGCCGCCGAGTTCAAGGAAGCCACCCGTGCGGCCGCCACCCGGATCGTGCGGAAGGAAGACGAAGGCATCCGCCAGCGCCGCCTGGGCTTCAAACCCGAGATGGACCTGCGCGGAGAGCGCCTGCAGGACGCCCTGGAGGCCGTGATGCATTACATCGACGACGCCCTTATGCTGGGGATGGGCCAGGTGCGTATCATCCACGGCAAAGGCACCGGCGTGCTGCACGAAGAGATACAGAAGTACCTGCGTACCGTGCCGGGGGTGCGGGCCGTGCGCGACGAGGACGTGCGCGCCGGCGGATCCGGCGTAACCATCGTAGACCTGGACTGACGCCCATGAAGACCGAACGACAGCATCTTGGGCGGCGCGGGGAGGACGAGGCCTGCCTGCATCTGCAGCGGCTGGGACACAGCATCCTGGAGCGCAATTTCCGCAGCGGACACACCGAACTCGACATCATCTCGCTCGCGCAGGACGGCCTGCATTTTGTAGAGGTGAAGAGCCGGACGGCCCCCTGCAGCGCCGACCCGGAAGAGAACGTGGGGGCCGCCAAGCGCCGCAGCCTCGTGCGGGCCGCACAGGGCTGGCTGCACAGCCCGCAACGGGCCCCGCTGCGCGAGCAGGAAGTGTTTTTTGACATTATCAGCGTCGTATTCGACCACGATACCACATACATTAATTACTACCCACAAGCTTTTATACCAATCTATGTCTGAGTCCCATCGATACTGTGTCATCCTCGCCGGCGGTATTGGCGCCCGTTTCTGGCCCGTGAGCCGCGAGGACAGGCCCAAGCAGTTCCTGCAACTCACCCAGGACGAGGGTTCCTTCCTTCAGGAGACCTACGCCCGTATGAGCCGCAGCTTCCCGGAAGGCCACATTTTCGTCATCACCCTGGCGCGCTACCGCGACATGGTCATGGAGCAGCTGCCCGGGCTGCCCGACGACCACGTGCTCATCGAACCCTACAGCCGGAACACGGCCCCCAGCGTGGCCCTGGCTACCTACACCCTCCTCAACATCGACCCGGAAGCCACCGTACTGGTAACCCCGTCCGACCACATCATCAGCGACAAGCTCCTCTTCGACAAGACCGTCTCGGACGCCATCGAATATGCCAGCCGGGGTGACGCCCTGGTGACCCTGGGCATCGTGCCCACCCGTCCCGACGCCAACTTCGGCTACATCCAGGTGACGGGCGGAGCCGGTGCGCACGAAAGCGGCAAACCGCTCAAGGCCAAGACCTTCACCGAGAAACCCGACCCCGAACTGGCCCAGGTGTTCCTGGACAGCGGCGAGTTCCTCTGGAACAGTGGCATCTTTGTCTGGAAGGCGGGCACCGTACGGGCCGAGATGGAGCGCTGCTGCCCAGAGATCACCCGCCTCTGGCAGGGCTGGGAGAAAGCCCTCAACGGACCGGACGCGCAGGGCTTCGTGGAACGCATCTACGCCGACATCCCGCGCATCTCCATCGACTACGCCCTGATGGAGAAGTCGGACCGGGTGTGGATCCTGCCGGCCAAGTTCGGCTGGACCGACATCGGCAACTGGGAGTCGCTCTACGACTACCTGTCGCGCCACGACCGCGACGGCAACTCGGCCCGCACCGCGGGGCCCCTCCTTATGAAAGACAACGCCAACGACATCATCTACTCCACCCCGTCGGGCAAACTCACCGTGCTCCGCGGCCTCAGGGACTATCTGGTCATAGACACCGACGACGTGCTGATGGTCTGCCCGCGCGACGACAAGAAGATCAAGGACCTCATCGCCGAGGTTGCTATGCCCAATTACGAAGAATACCGATGAAAACGCTCCTGCTCCGCACCGCCGCCGCAGCGCTCCTGCTGGGCGCCCTTTCCTGCTCCGAACGCAGTCCGCTGTACAAAGACCCCTCCGCCCCCGTCGAGAAGCGGGTGGACGACCTGCTCCGGCGTATGACGCTCGAGGAGAAGGTGGGCCAGATGAACCAGTACACCGGGCTCGAGCACATCCGCAAGACCGAGGCGCGCCACAATGCCGGCAGGAACCTCGCAAAAAGCGACTCCTACACCTTCTACAAGGACTTTCCCGCCGACACCCTGGAGGCCTGGACGGCCCGGGGCTGGGTGGGTTCCTTCCTGCACGTCTACACGCTTGAAGAAGCGAACCACCTGCAGGAACTCGCCCTTTCGTCGCGGCTGGGCATCCCCATCATCTTCGGCATTGACGCCGTTCACGGAAACGCCTTCTGCCCCGACAACACCATCTACCCCACCGCCATCGGAATGGCCTCCAGTTTCGATCCGGCCCTGGTAGAGGAAATCGGGCGTCAGACCGCCCTGGAAATGCGTTCCATGGGTATGCACTGGACCTTCGGACCGGGAGTGGACATCTCGCGCGACCCGCGCTGGGGCCGCTGCGGGGAGACCTTCGGCGAAGACCCCTACCTGGTGGGTGAGATGGGTGCGGCGGCCGTCCGCGGACTGCAGGGCGAACTGGGGCTCACCGGCGTGGTGACCACCATCAAACACCTGGTGGGCGGCGGCCAGAGCGTGAACGGCAGCAACGCAGCGCCCACCGACATCAGCGACCAGACCCTCGAGGAAGTGTTCCTGCCCCCTTATAAGAAAGGGATCGATGCGGGGGCCCTGGCCCTTATGCCCGCGCACAACGACATTGCGGGCATCCCCTGCCACGCACACAAGGAGCTCATAGAAGGGCGGATGCGCCGCGACTGGGGCTTCAAAGGCATTGTGGTGAGCGACTGGATGGACGTGGAGCGGCTCGAGACCGGGCACCGCTACGCCGAGAGCCGCAAGGACGCCTTCGCCAAGAGCATCGAGGCCGGGCTCGACCTGCATATGCACGGCCCCGGCTGGCAGCAGGACGTGTGCGAACTGGTGCGGGAAGGCCGCGTCAGCGAGCGCCGGATCGACCTTTCGGTGCGCCGCATCCTGGAACTCAAGTTCCGCCTGGGCCTCTTCGAGCAGCCCTTCGCCGACCCGGCCCGCAGCTTCGAGACGCGCCTCTGCCCGCAGCACCGGGAAACGGCCCTGCGCGCCGCCCGGGAGAGCGTGGTCCTGCTCAAGAACGAGGACGGCATCCTTCCGCTCGACCCCGGCCGCTACCGCCGCGTGCTCGTGACGGGCATCAACGCCGACAGCCACAACATCGACGGCGACTGGTCGGCCATTCCCCGGCCCGAGAACGTGACCACTATCCTGGAGGGCCTGCGGGAAGTGTCGCCCCAGACCGAATTCGTCTACTCCGACCAGGGACTGCGTCCGCGCGATATGAAGCCCGAATACATCGAGGACGCCGCCCGGAAAGCCCGAGGCTGCGACCTGTGCATCGTGGTGGCGGGCGACTTTATGAACCGCGACCTGGGCGGGCTCACCGGCGGCGAGAACCACGACCGGGCCGACATCTCGCTCCCGGGCCTGCAGCAGGAGCTCTTCGCGCGGGTGGCAGCGGCCGGCAAACCTGTGGTGCTGGTGCTCGTGTCGGGCCGTCCGCTCGGCGTGGAAGCCGAAAATGCGGCCAGCAAGGCCGTGCTGAACGCCTGGGAACCGGGTATGTACGGCGGACAGGCCGTGGCCGAAATCCTCTACGGCAAGGTGAACCCCTCCGGCAAACTGGCTATGACCATGCCGCGCAACTCCTACCAGACGGTGCTCAGCTACAACCATAAGCCCATGCACTTCTTCCACCCCTACATAGACCAGGCGTGCAGCCCGCTCTACCCCTTCGGCTTCGGGCTTTCCTATACCCGCTTCTCCTATTCGGACCTCCGGCTCAGCCGCAGCGAAATGGGGATTTCCGACAGCCTGGAGGCCTCCGTGACCGTCCGGAACGAGGGGTCCGTGGCGGGTGACGAGATCGCTCAGCTCTATGTGCGCGACCGGGTGGCCTCCCGCACCCGCGCCGACAAGGAACTCAAGGGCTTTGCCCGCGTGCATCTGGAGCCTGGCGAAAGCCGTACGATTCAGTTTACGGTGGGGCCCGAGGCCCTCGCCTTCTATTCCGGCAGGGGCCGGATGGAGGTGGAGCCGGGCGAGTTCGAAGTGCTGACGGGCGGATCTTCCGACAATGCCGCGCTGCTCAGCGCCTCATTTACCATAAAATAATTGTATCTTCGCGCTATGATGCAGGTGCTCAAATTCGGTGGTTCCTCGGTGGCAGACGCCACCTGCGTGTCGCGCGTGCTCGACATCGTGTCGAACGCGGCGGCCCAGGGGCGCGTGCTCGTGGTGAGTTCGGCCATCAGCGGATGCACCGACGCCCTGCTCGCGCTGGCGAAGATTCCCGCCGGGAAATACCGGAAAGCGGCTTCCGAAGGCCTGCGCCTGCGTCATTTCCAGTTGATCCACCGGCTTTTCACCGGCGTGGAACGGCGGGAAGCGGAAGCGGAGTGCAGCGCCCTGTTCGAAGAACTGGCCGCCGCTCCGGCAGAAGCCTGCGTCACTTTCGGCGAGCTTTTCTCTACCCGGATCCTTGCGCGTAAACTGCGCTGCGAGGGCTTCGACTGCCTCTGGCTCGATTCCCGCGCCCTTATCGTGGCAGGCAATGAACAGGAGAGCGGACGGCGCATCAGGGCCGCCGTGGCGGCGAGCGAAGCCCGCGTATTCGTGGCGCCCGGATTCATCGCTTCCGACGCCGAAGGGCACGTGACCACGCTCGGCCGCGGCGGTTCCGACTACAGCGCCGCCCTCTATGCCGCTGCCCTCAAGGCCGATTCCCTGGAAATCTGGACCGACGTGCCCGGAATGATGCGCGCCAACCCCAGGACGGTGCCCGCCGCCCGCACGCTGCCTGAACTCTCATACGAGACCGCCTTCGACCTGGCCGAAAGGGGCGCGAAAGTGCTCTATCCGCCCACCGTGGCACCCGTGATGCGGGCGGGCATCGCCTTCCGAATTCGCAATACCTTCGCGCCCGCCGAACCGGGCACCCTCGTTACGCGGCTGCCCGCAGGAGCCGCTCCGGAGTGGATGGGCGTGACCAGCAGCCGCTCGGAAGACGGCGAAACGGCCCTGGTGAGCCTGGTGCGCAGCGGAGCAGTGGGGCCCGACGACCTTCCGCGGGTGGAGGAGACGCTCCGCCGGGCCGGCATCAAACCCGTCTCCTGCAGCTGTGCGGAGCGGGCCGTGGAGGTGCGCGTGCGCGCCCAGATCGAGGACGACACCCTGCGCGCCCTGCACGCCGAATACTTTGAAAATCCGCCGCTCTCGGCCCTCTACCTCTTCATTGCGGGCTACGGCGCCGTGGGCAAGGCCCTGGTGGAGATGATCGGCCGCACAGCCGCCACCATCGCGGAACGCACGGGCAAAAGCCTCTGCATCGCGGGCCTCGGCAACAGTCGCAAGTGTGTGGTAGACCTCAGGGGCATCGGCCCCCACGAAGCCGCAGCACGGCTCGAAAAGGGCGAGGACGCTTCGGTGTACCTGGAGCGGATTCTGGAACTCGCCCCCCGGCACGCCATTTTCGTGGACTGCACCGGCAGTGAAACCCTTTGGGAGCAGTATGAGCGGCTTTCGCGGAGGGGGCTCGACATTGTGTCGGCCAACCGCCGTTCACTCGCCGTCCCCTATGTGCAATATGCCGCAATGCAGGCCGCGGCCCGTCAGAACGGCTGTTTCCTCCGTTACGAGACCACCGTGGGCGCGGCGCTCCCCATCCTGGAATCTATGGCCCGCGGCGCCAACAGCTGCGATGAGATCACTTCGCTCGAAGCCGTGGTGTCCTGTTCCCTCAACCGCATCCTGAGCGGCTTCGACGGGGCCCCGGGCGGACGCTTCGCCGCTGCGCTCCTGCAGGCCCGCCGCGACGGCCTCACCGAGGAAGACCCCCGTGTGGACCTCTCGGGCCGCGACGCCCTCCGCAAGCTCCTCATCCTCGCCCGCGAGGCGGGTATCGCCCTGGAGGCGGAAGACGTGGAGATCACGCCCGTTGTGGAGCCAGAACTGCTGGAACTGCCGCTCGAAGACTTCTACCGCAGGCTCGAGGAGGGCGGAGCCGCCTGCCTGCAGGAAGAACTGCGCACTTCGGAGCCGGGACTGCGGCCGCGTTTCGTGGCCTCGCTCGAACGGGATCCCGCCCGGAGGCTGGGCTTCCGCGCCGGCATCAGGGTACGGCTCGTAGACGAAAACCATCCGGCCTGGAGCCTGCAGGGCACGGAAAACGCCATCATTGTGCGCAGCACCTTCCATCCCAGTCCCCTCGTGATCCGGGGTGCCGGTGAGGGCGCGCTGCAGGCCGCCTCTTCCTTGTTGAACGATATAGTAAGATAGGATATGAAAGTAGCCGTCGTAGGTGCCACCGGTCTGGTGGGTTCCCGAATGCTTCAGGTGCTCGGGGAGCGCAAGTTCCCGGTTTCGGAGCTCCTGCCCGTGGCCTCCGAGCGCTCGCAGGGGCGCAGCGTCAGTTTCGACGGCCGGGAGTGGCCCGTGCTCCGGGCTGCCGATGCCGTCGCGGCAAAACCGCAGCTTGCCCTGTTCAGCGCGGGAGGGAATGTTTCGGCCGAGTGGGCGCCCCGTTTCGCCCAGGCCGGCTGCCGCGTGGTCGACAACTCCTCCTACTGGCGCATGGACCCCTCGAAGAAACTCGTGGTCCCCGAAATCAACGGTGACGTGCTCACCGCAGACGACTATATCATTGCCAAC
>JAEEGL011800603.1_pt1 | contig 11335 bp, 7 predicted proteins | sample 9134231 | NCBI WGS metagenome assembly JAEEGL01 (sample SAMN16246548, study PRJNA631951) | gut metagenome | biome: gut microbiome; feature: rumen; material: fiber-attached | host: Bos | place: Iran: Karaj | collected 2018-10
GACAAACCATGAGAAAGAATAGTATATTCAAGTTTCTGAAGTTATCGCTTCGCTCGAAGTTATCGAAGTTAGCGTCGTCTTCATCAAATAATGTCATCACTTCCACCAGAAATCGTTCTCGAATTTACCTTGTACATAGTTGGTGAATTTCTTATTCTCGTCGGCAATATTTCTTCTCTCACGGACCGGTTTGAACGTATCGTCAACAAGGATCTTACATGCTGCTACACCCTGAGTGGCACTGAGAGCCATCCATACATTATTCTTCTTGACCTCAACAATGATATTCCCGATCTCTTCAGGAGTTGTGTATTCGCCCTCAACAGTAAAAGTCGCTGCTGGAACTGTAGGACCTGCACCCGTGTTATACATCTGATATTCGCCCCTTTCGTTGGGAACCGTTTCTCCAAATACACTGTGAATCTCTACGCCCTTTTCTTCATTAGCACCTCTGACTCTCAGCGGAAGTAAACCACCAGCACAGATTAGTTTTAGTGTTGTCTTGCCATTTTCGGCTTTGACTACATCGAAAACGACATCGTTAAAGTCGAAGTCTCCGGATTCTGAAGCCGACAAGTCTTCAGCAATCACACGATAGAGCGGATTGCCACCAATGAAACCTGGGCTACATGGTGTCTGGGGAATGGTGATACTGGGCTTGCCAAAGTTGAAGCCCTCTGCATAGATATTGTTAGCTATCTTGAAACCTTCTTTTTCAATAATATATGGCTGGGGGGTGTAAGTGCCGCTGCCATCGCTGTCAAGTCCCTGAGGGAAATGTGTCTCTGCAGAAACGTACAAGTTTCCGCCATAGGCCACTGCACCATGACTCTTGATACTTGCAAGATATGGGTCTCTGACAATATTCTTGGCCTGGAATACGGCATATCCGCCTTCAGAGGGACCAAAGATTCCAAATCCTTTTTCATCATAACGTCCAGACTCAAGTTGGGCTGTCTCCTTAACTACAAAAACAGCATTCGAACCCATCACGATGACATACGGACCTGATACGGCTTCTTCTGTAGAATATCCACCTCCTATGAAATTCTTTGTCAACACGCCGCCGCCACCATCAATCTTGAATGCGCCTTGTTTTGATGAAATGTTCATTTCAAAATCATTTTTCACCTCAAGGTAACAATTGTTGATTACGTTCTCACTTCCGGATATATAAACATAATCATAAGTCTCCCAATGTCCGTTGTTTACCCAACCAGAGTTGTTGGAATTGATGGTGGTAGTGCCAGTACCAGTAACAGTCCACTCAGCATTGTTCTGCACAGCACCAGCATTCACGGTGACAGATGCACAATTAAGGGTACCATCGTTGACGATTCTGCTATCATTGCTTTCGGCAGTCACACTTCCCGCCGTAAACGTACCAACATTATAGAGGAAGCTCGACGTGTTAGGTTCAAATGATCCGACGCTGATGGTTCCGTGATTGTAAATCTTAGTGCTATTATTCGCCAGGAGTCTGCCTGCAGTCTCGAGTGTGGCATTTTCTGCAATATAGATGGCTGCAACATTGAAATTGTAGGCACTTGCCTCGCCTAATATTAACTTTGACCCCTTAAGCAGATAGATCTCCGAGGTAGTAGATGGAGCAAATTTCCATGACTGTGCTGATGTGTCTCCATCGCCATTGGATAAATCAACGGTCCCCGTTACATAAATCTTGCTGGCGCCCCACGTAGAAACAGATTGGGTTTGCGCATCAATGAACCAAGAAAAAGCCCCACCTCCATCTTTAGGCAATCTTTCAACATTTTCATCTGTTGGTAAAGCAGCCAAGAATTTGCTGGCATCACAGTCTGTTGGGAAAGAAATGGAAGGCTTTATGTTTCCTCTGTACGAAGAATAAGTGCCCACAGCACGGGTAAAAGCACGCGTATTGGCTTTCTTGCTGCTGAAACCCCAGTCTACATTAGGACCAACCTTGCCAAAAGCTTTCTCAAAAGCAATAGCATACTTTTCGTTTGCGATCCTTTCCACATTCTCCTCACTGTAATAATATTCATCATGGCTGCATGATGAAAGTACCACTGCACCCAATATGACGGTTACAATCACTTTAATACCGGTAAGGCTTTTCTTGTTCATAACAAAATTAGTATTTACGTTAAGTTAATGTGTTAATATATCCCTTGTGGGATTTTTAGATTGCAAAAATACGAATAAAAAATAATATGTGAGGAGAAATTGTAGTTAATAAAAGTTAACCGTGAGGATTTCTGGTTTGTCTGACCCGACAACTTGTCGTCTCAGGTCAAGGACGAAACAGCCGCAGGCGAAGTGCAGTTGTTGCAGTGTTGCAGTTCAAAAATACACAGCGGAAGACAGTTAATCGCAGGGTGTCGGCGGCTTTTTCATATACCACATTGAAAAAATACCATTATTTAAGTATTTGCATTTTAAAAAAAATGTTGTATCTTTGCAGCGTCTTAATCATACAATATGGCGATGTTCAGAAGTCTGATAATACTCTTGGCGCTGGTATTGGGCTGTGGCTGCGAGGCACAGGCTCAGGTGACCGTTGGCGGCAAGGTTACTGACGAAGACACAAAGGCACCCATTGAGTTTGCATCGATACTGATCAATGAAAGCGGGCGCTGGGCCATCACCGACAAAGACGGAAGCTTTACGATGAAGGACGTGCCCAAAGGCTGGGCCACGTTGACCATCCAGTGTCTTGGCTATGCCAAACGCCAAATCACGATTGACGTCAAGGGCAACATACCCCGACTGCGTATCACACTGAAACAAGAGAGCCTGAAACTCGACGAGGTCATGGTGACTGCCCATAGGAAAAAGGACGAAGCCACGACATCGTACACCATCGACCGCACCGCATTGGACAACCAACAGCTGGTTAACTTAGGAGACATCGGCACCCTGCTACCTGGCGGCAAGACGGAGAACCCCTCGCTGATGAGCGATGCCCGCATGGCCCTGCGCAGCAACAGTACACAGGAAAAGGGCAACCCTTCGTTCGGTACGGCTGTCGAGATAGACGGCATGCGATTAGACAATAATGCGGCTATCGGCGAGACGGCAGGAACCTCGACACGTACCATCAGCACCTCGAACATCGAATCGGTAGAGATAGTGACGGGTATTCCGTCCGTAGAATATGGCGACCTGTCGAACGGTGTCGTCAAGGTGAACACCCGCAAGGGCAAGTCGCCCTATATCGTCGAAGGCAGAATTAACCAACACACGCGTCAGATAGCCCTCAACAAGGGTTTTGACTTAGGCAGGCGAAGAGGCATCCTGAATGCCTCGTTCGAGCATGCCAACTCGTTCAGCAATGCAGTATCGCCCTATACGGCCTACCAGCGTAACATCCTGTCGCTGAACTACATGAAAACCTTCTCGCGCGATGCGACCCCTCTGACGCTTAGCATTGGCCTGACCGGCAACATCGGCGGATACAACAGTGAGGCCGACCCTGACGAGGACAAGCAGGACTACTCGAAGATACGCGACAACAAGTTCTACGGCAACATCAACCTGCAATGGCTGGCCAACAAACCCTGGCTGACAAACCTGTCGTTAAAAGGGTCCTTCTCCTACTCGGACAGCCGGTCGGAGAACTACAGCAGCGCCAGCAGTGCCTCGACGCAGCCATACATCCACAGCCGTGAGGAAGGCTATTATATGAGCGCTTCGCTAAATAATAAAGAAGAAATAATAAATTATAATGGCATCATCCTCGGACCTACGGGCTATTGGTATGTCAAAGGCTTCAATGACTCGAAGCCCATCAACTGGTCGCTGAAGCTGAAAGGCGACTGGATACGCCGTTTCGGAAAGTTGCTGAACAACCTCATGGCCGGTGTAGATTATACGGGGTCGATGAACAACGGACGCGGCACATACTATGACGACATGCGCTATGCACCCACCTGGCGCGAATACCGCTACGACGAGCTGCCCGCCATGAACAACCTGGCATTGTACGCCGAAGATAAAGTCATTATTCCGACTACCAAGAAGTCCACCTTGGAGTTGACCGCAGGTCTGCGCGACGACATCACAATGATTAGCGGATCCGACTATGGCACGGTGAGCAGCCTGTCGCCGCGTTTCAACAGCCGCTACGTTTTCTGGCGCAACCAGCACAGGCGGTGGGTGAGCGAACTGATTGTCCATGCCGGATGGGGAAAGAGCGTGAAGCTGCCCTCCTTCCAAGTGCTCTACCCTACCCCGACGTATTCGGACCTGCTGGCTTTTGCCTCGACATCGACCAGCGACAACAAGTCGTACTACTCCTACCACACCTATCCGACGAAGACGCTCTACAACTCAGACCTACGCTGGCAATACACCAACCAAATGGACATCGGTATCGACATGAAGGTGAAGGGAACACACGTCTCGCTGTCGTTCTTCCACAACAAGACGCGCAACCCCTACCTGTGTACCGACCAGTTTAATCCCATGATGTACCGATACACACCACCGTCGTCGCTGAACGGGCTGGCCATCAAGCCTGAGAACCGACGTTTCTCCATTGACCAGCAGACGGGTGTTGTCACCGTCAGCGATGCCACAGGCGCAACAACGCCCCAACAGCTGGCCTACAAAGAGCGTAACACGTATGCCGTCAACAAGCGGTATATCAACGGCAGCGACGTAAACCGTTACGGACTGGAGTGGATTGTTGACTTCGCACAAATCAAGCCTCTCAGGACATCGATTCGCATAGACGGTAACTACTATTATTATAAAGGTATAGACAACGTACTCTTTGCCGACATCCCAGGCGGTGTCAACATCACGATGACCGGTAACCTTCCCTACGCATACGTAGGCTACTACAGAGGTACCAACGTCAGCGGTGCGGGTATGAGCGCCAATGCCGAAGTGGCTAACGGTTCGCTGTCGAAGAAATGTAACCTGAACTTCACGCTGACCACGCATATTCCCAAAATCCGCATGATTGTGGCACTGCGTATTGAGAGTTCGCTATACAGCTACAGCCGTCAGTTAAGCGAATTTGAAGACGGCACACGCGGTGTCGTGCTAAACAGCAACAGCGATTTCTTCGGCGAGCCCTACGACGGTACTACCGAGAACCAGTATATCGCCGTCTATCCAGAATACTATACGACATGGGAGAACCCCACGAAACTCATTCCCTTTGCCGAGAAATTCGCATGGGCCAAGGACAACGACACCAAGCTCTATAACGACCTGAGCAAGCTGGTGGTGCGCTCCAACTATCCCTATACGATGAACGGCAACCGCATCAGCAGCTACTACTCGGCCAACCTGAGCATCACGAAGGAGATTGGCAACCACGTCAGCGTATCGTTCTATGCCAACAACTTCCTGAACAACATGAAGACGGTACACTCGTCGCAGACCGACCTGGAAACGTCGCTGTTCTCGAGTGGCTATATTCCCAGTTACTATTACGGACTATCACTGAAACTGAAATTATGAAAAGATTATCTTTTTTATTTATTCTTTATTATTTTTTCATTAGCCACGCAATGGCGCTCCTCCTGACGGCATGCAGCTATGACGAGACCATAGACACGTATCAGGTCAGCATACAGCTTGTCTATCCGGAAGGGAGCATTGAGCCATACGCCGGTGCGCTGATAGAGTTGAGGGATGGTACGGCAAACGTCTTTGTCAGCGAGACTGACGACAAGGGACTGGCTACCTACCAGGTACCTGCCGGTATCTACGAGGCGACATCGAGCACGCAGTTTCTCGACACTGTGGGAGCAACTTGGTGGCGCTATAATTTCAACGGGGTCAAGAGTATGATCATCGTCTCGCCTGACAGCAGCAATGTGATTGAGATGCCCCTGTCGATGTCACGCAAAAGAATTGTTCACTAATGTAACATATTGTTTAATTTAATTTTTGTAATATGAAGAAATTATACGTAAGCCTTATGGCACTCATGATGTTGCTCTTGCCTTCTGCGACATGGGCAGACACCGTGAAATGCCTCATGCTGACAGAGTCGGACGGCACTGTCAACAAGTTTGCATTGACTGATGCCCCCGTTGTGACCTACGAAGGTAATGACATGGTTGTCAAATGCAACAGCCAGACCCTGACCATCGGACTGGAAGGATTGAAGGTGACTTTCGGCGAAATGGAAGTTACCGGCATCAGAGAGAACGTACTCGGAGACAGTGAGACAATCCGTTCGGCGTTCTCCTTCGGCATTGCCCGTTTCGAGGGATTGCGGCCAGGAGCAAGTGTAAGAGTCTACTCCGTTAGCGGAGAATGCCTGAAAAAAGCGAAAGCAGACAACGAGGGACGCGTAGAACTCAGTATGACCAACCTGCCTAAGGGTGTCTACATCATCAACACCCCCACCCGTTCATTCAAGATTAAGAACTAATTAAAACAGAAAAGAATATGAAAAAATTATTATCAATCGTGGCTGCGCTGATAGCAGTCGTCAATAGTGTCCAGGCTCAGGAAGACTGGAAAATGGTTATTACCCACGCTGACGGCCAGAAGACCGAAATCATGACGTCAGACGTCAAGGACATCCAGTATGTCAAGTACATCCCCGTGATTGCAGATGCCAATGTGGACCAGATTATCATCAAGGAACTGTACAACGGAGGATGTCCGAAAGATGATTCTGGTAATTTCCAGCAAGACAAGTGCATCATCCTCTACAACAACTGCAGTCAGAGAGCCGTTATCAACAATCTCTGCATTGCCTTTGTCACCCCCTACAACGGACATGGAAGCAACAAAAACTACACGGATGACGGCAAACTGACATACGAGGCCGAGAAGTTCACGCCTGCCTTCGGTGGCATGTGGTGGTACCCCTATAGCCTGGTCATTGAACCATACTCGCAGGTAGTCATCAACGTATGCGGTGCCATTGACAACACACAGACCTACAGTCAGTCGGTCAACTACGCCAATGCCGACTACTACTGCATGTACGACCCTGAAAGCGGATTCAAGATTACCTCGTGGTATCCTACGCCTGCTGCCGAGATTTCCACCTCGCACTACCTGAAGGCCAAGAGATTAGGAACGGCTACATCATGGCCATTGAGCAACTCATCTCCCGCCCTGTTCATCTTCCAGACGAAGGACGTTGAGCCTTCTGTGTTTGCCGACAATGCTGACAACCTGTGGTACGACGGCGGTGTCGTGAAAGACATCAACGCCTGTCTGAAAGTGCCCAACGAGTGGATTATCGATGCCATCGAGGTTTACCAGACCTCTAAGATCAGCGACAGTAAGAAACGTTTCACCAGCGACATCGATGCGGGATATGTCGGACTGACCAACCAATTAGGTCACGTGCTCTATCGCAATGTCGACAAGGAGTCAACAGAAGCATTGCCTGAGAATGCCGGTAAACTGGTGTATAACTACGCATTGGGCGTCGACAGTTCGACAGACCCCAGCGGCATCGACGCTGAAGCCTCCATCAAGAACGGTGCCCACATCATCTTCAACGATACCGACAATTCTACGAACGATTTCCACGAGCGTCAGAAATGCTCATTAAGAAATTAACATACGCACTCCTACTCCTGTGCGTGATGCAGAACGCTCACGCACAGGACTCTTTGCTACTTCGCGACTACCAGTTCGTGAAGCAACAGAGCTTGTGGCTGACAAGCAACAACGCCGCAGGACTCACCAACTATCAAGCCAAGAATATTGCGGCGGCTGAGGTTGGCCTCAGCTATGCCAAGGGCGGACTCATCGACTATTGGCAGGCACCCACAGCCCTGCAGGCCGATGTACGTGCAGAGGCATTCCAACGGCTATCGGACAGAACCGTCGTCTATGGCAGCATGAGCTACAACAACTTCTCAGGGCGCGACATGGCTGGCTCTGCCTTCATCGACCCGACCTATAAGCCTTTTGACATTGTAGAAGACTCGCTGACCAACAAGGGGCGCAAGCATCGCGACACCTACCAACTGACGGGAGCCATCGGCGTAGAATTGTGGAAGGGCTACTCCATCGGTGCCCGTTTAGACTACACATCGGCCAACTATGCCAAATACAAGGACCTGCGCCATAGCAACAAGTTCATGGACCTAAAGCTGAGCATTGGTGCTACGGGGCGTGTGCTGGACCAATTGACCATCGGTGCCAACTACCTGTATCACCGCAATACCGAGAGTCTGACCTTCAATACCTACGGAAAAATAGATAAGGTGTATAAGTCGCTGATTTCCTATGCTGCCTTCATGGGACGCTTAGAGCAGTTCGGCACTTCGGGCTACACCGAAAAGGGACGCGAGATGCCATTAGTGGAAGACCAGCATGGGGGAAGCCTGCAAATAGAGTGGTGCCCCACAGAACAGTGGTCGTTTTTCAACGAGCTGACGCTGGCCCACGGTAAAGGCTATTACGGCAGGAAGTCGCCCTACACCATCACCTTCACCAACCACGACCGCGATCAGGTGTCGTATCATGGCAGTCTTCGCTACCATACAGCATCAACAGCCCTGCGTCTTGATGCCAGCCTTAGCTCAGAGATGCTGACCAACTATGCAGAAACCTACCGCGAGCTGACAAACGACAACGGTGCGCACTATTACGAATACTATACGGCAGTCAAGACTGGCAACAAGCTATGGAATAACGGCCAAATTACACTTACGGCAGACCTTGGTGTCAAGCATGAATTACCGACATGGACACTGGTTGCCAGTATGAACCGAATGCACCGTCAGCAGACGGCCTACCTTTATCCTTATTATCGACGCCAAGACCTGCATCAAACAAAGGGTACGATAAATGTTACCCGAAACCTGATGGAAACCAAAGGGGTATGGACACTTTCGCTATCGGCATCATATCAGAAAGGAAGCGGAGAACCGAACGAGGACCTGACCTTTGCCACGCCGAGTGAAAAACAAGCCCTGCCACCCACCATGCCTGCATGGCTCTATCAGGAATACCGATACCTGACAGCCGGACAATATGCTGTCGGGGCAAACGTCAAGTACAGTTTTGTATTTCCCAAGACCAGCATAAACACCTTTATCAAGGGAGCATTCGACTATGGAAACAGCAACACGTCGAACGAAGACACCGATGGTGACAACCGCATGAATCTGGCACTATCAGTAGGTTGCCTGTTCTAAAGCAACAAGTCCTTAGTTTGCACCCGGCAAACCAAGGACCTGTTATAAGAAGCTCAGCACTTCTCTTACTTAATCACGACCTTACGACCGTCAACGATGTTGATGCCACGCTGTGGAGATGTCAGCTTTTGACCTTGCAGGTTGAAGATGCCCTGCTTGGTACTGGATACCGTCTTAACGTCGTTAATACCTGTGACAATCTGCTCAGGTGTGATGCCGTGCCACTGGATGAAGTCAAGATCGGCATGATCCGTTGCACCGTTCTTGGCGGCAATCTTATCGGCAATATCTGTAGTCAGTGCATAGTAGAGGCGGTCACCATCGGAGAAAGTAGCCGTGTTGTACTTGCCATCGACAGCAGGTACACGCTTGAAACCTACATTGCCCTTCTCGTTCTGGAACTTATAAATCATGCGTGAAGCCTGAGAACCGGTCAGCGTCTTCGTGTCTTCGTCAGACCAAGTCATGCCAGAAGAACGGGTTTTCATGACGCCCTGCGACTCTGACAAATAGAGGGGATAAGTACCAGGCTGTCCACAAGCAATCCACGGGCCCTTAATCAGCAGGATACTGTCACCAGGGAAGTTATAATAACCCATATCGGTAGTCGAAGCATTGTTTGTAACATTCACATAGGTGAAGTAAACATTGCGCGGAGCATAGAACGGTTTCTCAATATTCACAGCAACAAATCCACTCTCAGGAATGGTAATTGTGGACTCGGTAATACCAGAGACCTGCTGGCTGTAAGTACGTAATGAGAGATCAGTCGTTGACTCAAAGTCAACAGAAGAATTATTGGTATCGAAGAGCACAACACGTCCATCGTTGGCAATAAAGGCAGTCTTGCGGACTACAGCCAGGGCATTGAATGTACCAGCATCTGCCGTACAGGTAAAACCAGCATCGTAGCTGTCGGTAAAACGTTTGTCATCAGCCGATGGGGTCTTCTGCTTGACAATATCTACACAGTCAACGCTCTTATACATGGGCACTACTGTGTACTGATTGCCCGATTCCTTACCTTTTGCATAGGTTTTGGTGCTCAAATCGGTGTCAGCTTGCAGCAGAACAATGCCGCAGGGACCAGGATTCAGTAAATTCATGAAGTCAGTAGTACCAAAGGTTGCCACCAATTTCAGTTCAGGAACAGCATCGTTATGGTAGTCCTTATAGGCATTGTTCTGGCTCTTCACCTCAAAGTCGGCAGTGCTCAGATTCACATTACCCTCAGCAATCTCGCTATGGTCAATGGCACAATTGGCAATCACAACGCTCTGTCCGGGCTGTACCACATAACTGGCATCGGGCGAAATCTGGAAGACCTGCTTGACAACGGCCTTGCCACTCATTCCATTCGCGCTGGTCATGTCGGCAGCTGTCCATGCATTAGAAGAACCATCGGAGTTTGCAAAAGCAACATACAGGCCCTGCAATTCCACTTCCGTAGCAGAATTGTTGTAGAGTTCCACATAGAGATTCAGCATATAATTCTTGGGAGTAGCACCGTTCAGACGTGTGCTACCAGCATAGAACACCTTACTGATAACAATATTACCAGAACTCGGTTTTTCCACTTTTGCCATGCTGGCCGTAGTTCCCATCAGCAACATGCCAGCCACGAGGACCAGCGTTTTAAGAGTAGTAAAATTTTTCATAAGCATTTGTTTTATATTAATAATAATGTGTACCCTTGTCGCTGCAAAGATACACATTATTTTTAAATTATGCAATAATCTGTAGGAATTATTTCACGTTACCGACCTTAATCAAGTACTCTCCGATTTGAACAGCGTTCAAAGCGGCACCCTTGCGAATCTGGTCACCACTGAGCCAGAAGGTCAGACCGTTCTCGTCAGAAAGGTCCTTGCGCACACGGCCTACGAAGACATCGTCCTTGCCAGCTGTCTCAAGCGGCATGGGATAAGTCAGCGTGCTGGGATCGTCGACCAGCGTACAACCAGGAGCAGCAGCGATAGCCTTCTGGGCCTCCTCGACGCTGATGGGCTTCTCGGTCTCAATCCATACAGACTCAGAGTGACTGCGCAGCGAGCTGACACGTACACACATGGCCGAACACTTGGCATCGGTATGCATAATCTTCTGTGTCTCATTATACATCTTCATCTCTTCCTTGGTATAGCCATTAGGCTGGAAGACATCAATCTGTGGGATGACATTATAAGCCAGCTGATGAGGGAACTTCTTGATGGTCTTCA
>JAEEGL012406344.1_pt1 | contig 11335 bp, 11 predicted proteins | sample 9134231 | NCBI WGS metagenome assembly JAEEGL01 (sample SAMN16246548, study PRJNA631951) | gut metagenome | biome: gut microbiome; feature: rumen; material: fiber-attached | host: Bos | place: Iran: Karaj | collected 2018-10
ACTTCCTCAATACCGTCTGCACCCACATCGTGGATATCGACTACGGCAAGATCAAGATGTATGTGGGCAACTACGACTTCTGGTATGAGTCCTCCCAGCTGGTGCAGGCCCTGGCCCGCAACAAAAACAAGCGCAATGAGGAAAAAATCGCGGAGCTGCAGGCCTTCATCTCCCGCTTCTCCGCCAACAAATCCAAGAGCAAGCAGGCCACGGCCCGCCGGAAGCTGCTGGACAAGCTGAGCGTGGAAGAGATCCCCTGCTCCACCCGCCGTTACCCCTTCGTGGGCTTCACCCGGGAGCGCGAGGTGGGCAAGGACGTGCTTTTCGTCACCGAGGTGTCGAAAACCGTGGACGGAGTCAAGCTGCTGGACAAGGTCAGCTTCATTGCCAACCGAAACGAAAAGATCGCCTTCGTGGGCGAAAACGAACTGGCGCAGACCACCATGTTCAAGCTGCTCATGGGCGAGCTGGAGCCCGACGAGGGCACCATCAAATGGGGCGTGAGCACCTCGCGCAGCTACTTCCCCAAGGACAACACCGAATACTTTGAAAACCACGACGAGACCCTGGTGGACTGGATGCGCCCCTTCTCCGAAAAAAAGGACGACGTCTATCTGCGGGGCTTCCTGGGCCGGATGCTCTTCTCCGGCGACGACGTGTTCAAATCCGTCAAGGTGCTCTCCGGCGGCGAGAAGGTGCGCTGCATGCTCTCGCGCATGATGCTCTCCGGCGCCAACTGCATTCTTCTGGATCAGCCCACCAACCATCTGGACATGGAATCCATCCAGGCGGTGAACAAGGGCATCTGCGCCTTCCCCGGCAACGTCTTCCTGGCCAGTCATGACCATGAGATGCTCCAGTCCACCGCGGACCGCATCATCGAGTTTCTGCCCGACGGCAGCATCTGCGACCGTCTGTGCACATATGACGAGTATCTGGAATATCGCCAGAGCGAAAAGGCGCAAAAATAATCGAATCCCCTTGCATTTTGGAATTCAGGCGATATAATATCCTTAGAAAAACCATCCGTACACCGACAAAGGAGGAACACCAATGAAACTCTGTCCGAAATGCAACATGCAGCTGGAAGACTCCGCGGCGTTCTGCCCGAATTGCGGCACGCAGTTCATCCCCAACGCCACCGTCACCCAGCAGCCCTACGTCCCCGTCGACAGCGCCGACCACACCGCGGAATTCGAGGCCGCCGACATCCAGGAGAACAAACTCTTTGCCGCGATCTGCTATCTGTTCAGCTTCTTTGGCATCATCGTCGCTCTGTTGGCTGCCAAGGAATCGCCCTTTGTGAAGTTCCACATCCGTGAGAGTCTCAAGATCTCCGTCTGCGGAGTCATCCTTGTGCTCCTTGCCATCGTCGGCATCATCACCATCATCGTTTCCGTCGCCGCCTATATCTGCATCCTCATCCTGGCGGTGGTTGAAGTCATCTGCTTCTTCCGCGCGTTGAAGGGCAGAGCCGTCGAGGCTCCCATCATCAAGGGGCTGAACTTCCTCAAGTAATCCATATACCGCGTTCGGCCGCAGGCGTCTGCCTGCGGCCGTTTTTTTATAAATACTCAAAGGACTCGATTTTTATTAAATTGTGTAGTATAATAGCGGCAGTCCAAACGGATACGGAAAGGAGAAGAATCAAAATGAGATTTCCCAAAGCCTATAACGGCGTCAAGCTGCTCTTTATCGCTGAAATACTGTCTCTGGTCGTCGTAATGATGGCGATATGCCTTACCACTGTTGCCTTGCTGCCGGACATGGGCGGTCTGTCCTTTTCTGTTTTCAGGGGCGTCATGGCATTGTGCTTCCTTCCGGCGCTGCCCATGTCCATTGCGGCCGTGGTCCTGATCTTTGTCGGTCTGAGCAATGCGAAGGCCGAAGAGCCCAAATTCAAAACCGCGATGATCTTCATGATCTGCTCCCTCGTCTCGGCCTTTGTGATGGCCTTCGTCATGATTTTTTCCATGGTTTTATCCATTGACTTCTCCGTGAATCCGCCGGCGGTGCCGCAGCCTTCCGGGGTATTTTCTGTGTTCCCTTCGATCATCGGCAGCATTTTGTCCGCCTGCGCGTTTATCTTTATTGCCTCCGGCGTCATAAACCTCGCAGAAAAGCTCGGCGATGAGGCAATGGCGGCAGCCGGCCGCCGCTTTCAGCGTGTGTACGTCGTATTCACCGCCTTGTCCGCCATTGTAAACATCGTTTCTTATTTTGTCCGCCGCGGGAGCCCGAACGCTGCCTTCAACTATACGTCACTGATCTCCTTCCCTCTGACGCTCGCATTGGCCGTGATTACCATCGTGTTCCTCGGCCGGGCGAAGAATATGCTGGCGCGGTGACGCGATCCTGCCGCCGGCTCACGATTCCGGGCTGACATAATTATAAAAAGGCGTGCTGCAAATTGCTTTGCAGCACGCCATGTTTTTAAGTAAGGATCATTCAGCCTCGACGGTCTCTTCCGCAGCGGCTTCCACAGCTTCGGCGGTCTCCTCGGCGGCAGCTTCCACAGCCTCGGCAGCCTCAACGGCCTCTTCCGCGGCAGCTTCCTCAGCCTCGGCAGCCTCTTCGGCATACTCCTCGGCGACGACGGCGCCATCCTGATACACAACCACGTCGCCCTCGGTCTCAACGGGAGCAGCGGGCTCGGCGGGCTGGCTCAGCAGCGCGCGGATGGACAGGGAGATGCGCTTGTTCTCCGCGTCGATGTCGATGATCTTGGCCTGGACTTCCTGGCCCTCAGCGAGCACATCCTCGGGCTTGTCGATGCGGCGATCCGCGATCTGGGAGATGTGGATCAGGCCGTCGACGCCGGGAATGATTTCGGCAAAGGCGCCGAAGGTCATGAGCTTGACGATCTTGACGTCGGCAACGTCGCCCACGTTGAAGCGGCTCATGAACTGGTTCCAGGGGTTCATCTCCGGGGTCTTGTAGCCCAGGGAGATCTTTCTCTTCTCGGGATCGAAGGAAATGACGTAGACCTCGATCTCATCGCCGACCTTCACGACCTCGGCCGGGCTCTTGATGCGGCGCCAGCTCAGCTCGGAAACATGGACCATGCCGTCCACGCCGCCGATATCGACGAACGCGCCGTAAGAGGTCAGGGACTTGACAACGCCCTGATACTTCTTACCGACCTCGATCTCGGACCAGATCTTCTCCACGGCAGCGCGGCGAAGCTCGGCGTTGACCGCACGGATGGAGCCGACGACTCTGCGGCGGGCGCGGTTGACCTCGGTGATCTTCATCTTGACAGTCTTGCCCTTGAGGGAGGACAGCTCGCCTCCGCGGGCAATGCCGGACTGGGAAGCGGGGATAAAGACGCGGATGCCCTTGATGTTGGCAACAACGCCGCCCTTGTTTTCCTCGGTGATGACGCCCTCGATGACCTCTTTGTTCTCGCAGATGGCCTCGATCTCGTCCCATACCTTCATGCCGTCGAGCTTCTTCTTGGAGAGCTGGACGGTACCTTCCGCATCGTTCACGCGTACCACAAAGACTTCGATCTCATCGCCGATCTTGAGAATGTCTTCGGGTTTCTGGTTGGGGTCGGTGCTGACCTCGTCTGCCGGGATATAGCCGGCATGCTTGGTGCCCAGATCTACCTGGACCTCAGTCGAGCCGATCGCAACAACCGTGCCGAGGACCTTGTCTCCCGTGTTCAAAGTTTTGATTGACTGCTCCAAAAGCTGCTCAAAGCTTTCCTCGGGTACAGTCTCAACATTGGTGATTTCGCTCATAGTCTTGTTGACCTCCTTAATTATCCACGCGGGAGTCGATGCTCCGGCAGTGATGCCAATTCTGGCGGCGTCCTGAAAATGTATTTGGGCCAGTTCAGATGCGTTGTCAACCATAACGACCTGACCGCAAAACTGCCGGCAGATGGTGGCAAGACGTCCGGTGTTGGCGCTGGACGCGTCGCCGACAACAATCATCGCGTCGCATGTGCGCGCCAAATCCGATGCCTCAGCCTGCCTTTTTTCAGTCGCTTCGCATATTGTATCAAATAAAACGTAATTTGTACATATTTTTTTTATAATTTCCGAGCAACTTTCCCAATTTTTTTTTGTGGATGTGGTCTGCATGACCACCGAGATTGGGATATGCTGGTAATTTTCGTCGCTGCGCAGCCATTTTTCTAATTCCTGGGAATTTTCAAACACCTGGGCATCCTCGCACCAGCCCGCGATCGCCTCCACTTCGGGATGGTCTCTGGAACCGATAATGACGACCTGCCGCCCCTCCTCCTGCGCTTTGCTGACGATCCGGTGGATCCGCTTGACAAAGGGACAGGTGGCGTCGATGACCTCCACGCCCCGGCGCTCCAGCTCCTCATAGACAGCCCGGGATACGCCGTGGCTGCGGATGATGACGGCTTCGTCCCCGTCCTCCAGTTCCGCAGGCGACCCGATGGCCCGGATGCCGAGCTCGGCGAAATGGGCCACCGCATGGCGGTTATGGATGATGGGCCCGAGGGTCACCGCCCGCTTCCCTTCCGCCGCCGCCTGCTCCACCATCTGCACCGCCCGGCTGACGCCGAAGCAGTAGCCGGCAGTCTTGGCCTGTATGATTTCCATATCAGCCAAGCCGCTGGGCGGCGATCTCCAGCAGACGCGCGATGGTTTCCTCAACGTTCAGATAGGAGGTGTCCAGCAGAACGGCGTCCTTCGCCCGGCGCAGCGGGGCGATGGGCCGGTTCATATCCTGCTCATCGCGCTGGATGATCTCAGCAAGGATCTTCCTCTCGTCCACCTTCTGCCCCTGTTCGCGGTACTGGGCGATCCTGCGCTGGGCGCGCACCTCGGGCGCGGCGGTGAGATAGATCTTCAGATCGGCGTCCGGCAGCACCACCGTGCCGATGTCCCGGCCGTCCATGACCACGTTATAGGCCTTGGCCAGATCCCGCTGGGTGTCCAGCAGGAAATCCCGCACCACCTTATGCGCGGAGATCGTGGACGCGATCATGCTCATCTCCGGGGTACGGATCTCATCGGAGACGTCCGCGCCGTTGAGGATCATATGCTGCGTGCCCTGCGCGTCATAGGTGATATCAAGGTTTACGTCGCCGATCAGCCGGTTGATCCCGTCGGCGTCCTTCGGGCCGATGCCCATGAGGTTCATATGATAGCCCACCGTGCGGTAGATGGCGCCGGTATCCACATAGACATAGCCGAGGGCCTGGGCAAGACGCTTGGCCATGGTGGACTTCCCTGCGCCGGCGGGGCCGTCGATGGCAATGGAATAATGTTTCATTTGGAAAAATCCTTTCCGATTTTTTTTGCGGCGCCGAGGCCCGCCGCATGGCCGGTGGCCCAGGCGATCTGCAGATTGAAGCCGCCGGTATAGGCGTCGCAGTCGATGAGCTCCCCGGCAAAGAACAGGCCGGGAACCCGTTTGGACTCCATGGTGGCCGGATCGATCTCCCGGGTGGAAACGCCGCCGCGGGTGACGATGGCCTCGTCGATGGGCCGCGGGCCCAAAACGGCGATATCAAAGTTCTTCGTCAGCTCGCAAAGACGCCTGCGCTGGGCCCGGGTAATGGAATGGACCTTCTGCCCCGGATCGATGCCGCTGCGGCGGATGATCACGGGGATCAGCTTCGCCGGGAACAGGTCGCACAGGGCGTTTTCATAGTTGCGGTTTTTGTATTTTTCAAAGTCCCGCAGGATCCGCGCATCCAGCGCCTGCGCATCGAGCGCGGGCTTGAGATCCAGCACCGCGCGATAACGCACGTCGGGCTCCATATGGGCCGAGGCGGACAGCACGATGGGGCCGGACAGGCCGAAATGGGTGAACAGCAGCTCGCCGAATTCGCTGAAAACCAGTTTTTTCTTGGGGCCGTACAGCCGCAGCTCCACATTGCGCAGGGACAGGCCCTGGGCCATGGCGCAGAAGCTCCCGTCCTCCTCCAGAGGCACGAGGCTCGGCAGGGGCGGTATAACCGTGTGGCCCTTCGCCTCTGCCATGCGCAGGCCGTCGCCGGTGGAGCCGGTGCGCGGATAGCTGCATCCGCCCGTGGCCAGGATGACCGCGTCAGCCTTTCGCTCCCGGCCGCCGGTCTCGACGCCGCAGCAAACGCCGTCACGCACCAAAAGGCCCGTGACCTCGGCCTTCTCCACGCGCACGCCGGCGCGCCTGAGTTCTTTTTTCAGCGCCTCGACCACGCTGGCCGCCTGATCGGATTCCGGGAAAACCCGCCTGCCCCGCTCCGTTTTCAGAGGGCATTGCGCTTCGGTGAAAAACGCCATCGTTTTCTCCGGCGGAAAGGCGTTCATGGCGGAGTAGAGGAACTTCGCGTTGCGCGGGATCTGGCGCAGGACCTCCTCGGGCGTACAGTCGTTCGTCACATTGCAGCGGCCCTTGCCCGTGATGGCCAGCTTTCTGCCCACCCGGTCGTTCTTTTCCAGCAGGCGCACCTTGCAGCCGCTGCGGGCGGCGGTGATGGCCGCCATCATGCCGGCGGGTCCGCCGCCGACGACAATGAGCCTGCCCGCCATATCAGAGGGACACCTTCTCGTAGACCTCGTACTCGTCCCAGATGCGCTCAAGGTTGTTGAGGGTTCGGGCGAGCTCCTTCTCCCTGCGCTGGGCCGTGGCCACCACCAGGGCGTTGATGAGGCTCAGGGGCGCCACCAGGGTATCCACCAGGGACACCATATCGCTCTTTGCCACCAGCACATGATCCGAGCAAAGGCCGACCGGCGAATCCTTGTCGTCCGTCAGGCCGATGACCGTGGCGCCCACATCGTGACAGTAGCGGATGCCCTTGATGGTGCTGGAGGAATAGCGCGGGAAGGAGATCCCGATGACCACGTCCCGGGGACTGACCCGGACGATCTGCTCGAACATGGTGCCGGTGCCGGAATTGGTGACCAGGCGCACATTGTCGAACATATAATTGAAATAAAAACCCAGGAAGGTTGCAAGAGACGCCGAGGAACGCACGCCGAGGATATAGATGTTTTCCGCCTTGACGATGGCGTTGACGGCGGCCTCAAAGGCGGCGCGGTCCACGGTCTCGTTGGTCATGCGGATCTTGTCCACGTCGGTCTGAAGCACCATGGACACCACGTCCTGATCGCCGATGCGGTCGTTGGTCACCTCGATGCGCTGCACCGAGGTCAGGCGGTTGAGGATCATGGCCTGCAGCGCCTTCTGCATGGAGGGATAGCCCTCATAGCCCAGTTCGACCGCAAAACGAACCACCGTGGACTCAGAGACACCCACGGTTTTGCCCAGCCGGCTGGCGGTCATGAATGCCGCCTTGTCATAGGACTCGGTGATATATTTGGCAATGAGCTTCTGCCCCTTTGAGAATCCCTGCATGTTATTCTGAATGATGGTGAGGATATCGGAATTCAAAAAGATCTCCCCCTTTTTTATCTCTGTTTGTGCAGTACAAAGGGAAACTGTATGCTCATTCTAATCAAAAAACCGAAAAAATGCAAGAACAAATATTTGTCCCTGCATTTTTTGTTCCGTTTTTCCGTTTTCACGGCTGCTGCATCAGGGCGGAAATCTCCTCCTCCGTCAGCGCCCGCCATGCGCCCGATGCCAGCTCTCCGAGCTGGACGGGGCCCTCGGAAATGCGGCGCAGCCGCGTTACATGCAGCGCGGCCTGGGCGCACATCCTGCGGATCTGGCGGTTCTTTCCCTCATGGATCGTTATGCGCAGCAGCGCGCCGTCGCCCCTGGCGCTTAACAGGCGCACTTCCGGCCTGGAAATGGCCTCGCCCTCCAGGGTTTTCATGGTGCTGAGCGTTTGAAGCTTTTCCGCCGAAAACCCGTTGACCCAGGCGAGATACGTCTTGGAGATCCCGTGCCTGGGGTGCATCACGCGGTTGGCGAATTCTCCGTCGTTCGTCATCAGCAGCAGGCCTTCGGAGTTGAGGTCCAGACGGCCCACCGGATAAACCCGGGCGCCGCAGTCGGCCACAAGCTCGCGCACGGTGCGTCTGCCCTGCTCGTCGGACATGGTGGTGACGAAGCCCCGGGGCTTATGGAGCATCAGATAGACGTACTCCGGCGGCTTTGGCAGCCGGACGCCGTCCACCTCGATGACGTCCTCATCGGGATCGGCCCGCTCGCCCAGAGCCGCCGTATTGCCGTTCAGACGCACCCGGCCCTCGCGGATCAGCTCTTCCGCTTTCCTGCGGGATACGCCATGCCGGGCCGCTATGATTTTCTGGATCCGTTCCTCCATTGTTCTCTCCCGTCCTTCGCTCCTCCAGCGGACACGTCGCCAGCACCCGGCCGGCGCACAAAAATGCCGCCTGTCCGCCGTCGTGCGTGAGCGTGACGCGCACGCCCTGCACACATTCATCCGGCAGCAGCAGCGCCCGTACATCCCGATCGCAGACCATGGGCGCTCCGGAGGGGCCCAGGCCCATGACCTGCCCCCGGGCGCACAAAAGCACGTCCGAAAACCGGGAAAAGCCCTCGTCCAGCAGCCGGCAGTGGTCGTTCCAGTCGTCGGGGTCCCGGATGGTCACACAGACCAGCCTTCTCCCCTGCCGCACGGCGCTGGATACCAGGATGCGTCCGGCGGCTTTGGTAAAGCCCGTCTTGACTCCGTCTGCGCCGGGATAACGCCAGAGCAGCCGGTTATGATTCGTCACCGTCTGCGCGCCGATCCGCCTGCTTTTTGTGCCCGCGATCCGGGCAAAATCCGGGTTGTCCATGGCGGCACAGGCCAGGCGTGCAAGATCTGCGGCTGTGGAATAGTTCTGCGCATCGTCCAGCCCGTGGGGATTGGCGAAATGGGTCGAACGCAGGCCCAATGCCCGGGCCCGGGCATTCATGCCCCGCACAAAGGCGTCCACGCTGCCGCTGTGGGCCATGGCAAGGGCCCAGGCGCAGTCATTGCCGGAGCGCAGCAGCAGGCCGCAGAGCAGATCCTCCACCCGCATGCGGACGCCCGCCTCCAGGTACATGGACGAGCCCTCGATGCCGGCCGCCTCCGGCGGGACGGTGATCCGCGCGTCGAGATCACAGTCCTCACAGATCAGAAGCCCCGTCATGATCTTCGTCGTGCTGGCGATCAGACCGGGCTCCGTCTCATTTTTGGCATACAGGATCGCGCCCGTCTGCGCGTCCATGACGCAGGCGCTTTGGGCCGACAGGGCCGAAACGGGCGCACACAGGATCGCGGCTGCGAGAAAGGCCGCCGCCGCGATCTTGATCGGTTGTTTCATTGACATCACCGGCGCTATTATGCGCGGCGACGCCCCGGCTTATTCTTCGACGGTAAGCTCCGGCGTTTTCGCCTTTCTCCGGTCGTCGAGGATGCCGCCGATGCGGTCCAGGAGCTCCGGCGCCTGGTCGAGAATGCGGTCCACCGTGTTGCTGGCGGGCACCGCAATGGGCATCAGCCGCACATTGTCGTCCTTGCACACCAGGAAGGCAATGGGGGTGATGTTGACGCCCGCGCCGCTGCCGCCGCCGAAGGGGGCGTCGGAGGCATTGCCGGACTTTGGCACGAAATCGCTGCCGCCGCCGGCGAAGCCGAAGCTGACCTTGGAAATGGGGATGATGGTCAGGTTTTCGCCCAGGACGATGGGATCGCCGACAATGGCGTTGGCGCCGATCATTTCGCGGATCTTGCCCATCGTGCCGCTCATCATGTCAGGAAGAGGATGATTCATTTACTGCACCGCCTTTTCTTGGGAGATTTTTCGTTGCTTTTTCATGCGAAGATACAGCCGCAGCGCCCGCAGGCCATAGCGCACTGCCATGGCAACCAGGTCGCCCAGCAAAAATACCGCTTTGGTTTCCGCAAAGACCCGCATATCGCCCCGGGTGAAATCGCAGGAGCAGGAGACGTTCTCCTTTCCGATGCGGGCCCTGGCGCGGATGGGCTGCATGATCGCGCCGATGGCGGACCAGGCTCTGCCGTAGTTGACGGCCGCGCCGGCGGGATCGTCCGCGCCCCCGAAGCCCACATGCAGGGTGAGGATCGGGATGCGCAGCTTGCGGAAGAAGCAGCCCAGCAGATCAATGCCCAGCCGGACAAAGGGCATGAAGTCGCGGATCAGGCCGCCGAGGGGCTGTTTTTCCTTCTTTTCCCCGGGTTCCTCCGGCTCTTTGGGCTTTTTCTCCTTCTTTTTCTTCTCTTTTTTGTCCTTTTTCGCCTTTTTTGGCTTTTTCGGCAGCAGACGGATGCGGATCGGCCCGACCGTCAGCCAGACAAACGCCCCTTCGCTGTCGTAGCGCACATGGGCCCCCAGCGGGATCAGCGCCAGCAGCACCAGCACCGCCAGGACAATCAGAAGCGCTTTCATAGCTGCATCTCCTGCTGCTCCGGCTCCTGGACCTCCGGCACGCTCAGATCGACCTCGGGCAGCTCCGTCAGGGAGCTCAGTCCGAAGGTGCGAAGGAAGTCCGCCGTGGTGCGGTAGAGGAAGGGCCGGCCCGGCACATTGAGCCTTCCGCACTCCTCGATCAGCTTTTTATTGAGCAGGGCGCCGATGGAATAGCTGGAATCCACGCCGCGCAGCTGCTCCACCAAAGCCTTCGTCGTGGGCTGATAGTAAGCGATGATCGTCAGCGCCTCCAGCTGGGCGCTGGAGAGCTTCGGCGGCTTGCGGGTCTCCAGGGCCTTGGTCACAAAGGCCGCCTGCTCCTGATTCGAGCACATCTGGAAGCTGTCGTCCAGCCGGACGATCCGGATCCCCCGCCGCTCAAAGGCGTATTCATCCGCCAGCTCCCGGGCGCAGCGCTCGACGTCCGCCGCGGCGCAGCCGATGGCGTCGGCCATGCGCGCAATGCCCACCGGCTCGCCCGCGGCGAACAGGATGGCCTCGATGGCGCGCTGCAATTCGGATCGTTCCATAGCGTTCTCCTTACTCATTCAAACTCCGTGCGCAGCTCGTCCTCCGGGAGCTGCTCAAACTGCACCGTCGTCTCCCCGTCGCCTGTCAGGCTGACACAGCGGGAGCGGCACAGATCCAGCACCGCCAGGAAGGTGGCCACCACCTCGCTGCGGCTGCGGCATTTGGTAAACAGGGCCTTGAGCTTGCTGGCGCCCTGGATCATCAGGGTACGCAGAAGCTGGGCCGCCTTTTTGCCCACCGGGTATCTCTGCCTGCCCACCACGCCGGCAAAGGCGGATACGGGCGGCGGCATGCGCCGCTCGGCGCGCTCGCCGATGGATGCGAATGCCTTGACCAGATCCTCCGGGCTGTGCTGATAGCGGTAGGTACCGTCCGACACAAAGGGCTCCGGCAGCTTGACGAACAGGCCGAGTCCCAGCTCGTTCCGCTTTTCCAGCTCCGTCACGGCGCTCTGCAGCCGCTCACGGATGCCGGCATTTTGGCGCATGCGCAGGGAT
>JAEEGL012417979.1_pt1 | contig 11335 bp, 10 predicted proteins | sample 9134231 | NCBI WGS metagenome assembly JAEEGL01 (sample SAMN16246548, study PRJNA631951) | gut metagenome | biome: gut microbiome; feature: rumen; material: fiber-attached | host: Bos | place: Iran: Karaj | collected 2018-10
CGAAAAGCAGCTTAAAGAGAACGAAAAGAAGATCTCACAGAATGCGGAAAACCGCTCCGAGACCAAGGATAAGATCGCAACGCTGGAGACGGAGATCAACGGGCTCAACGAGCAGATCGATCTGTTGGATTCCAAGATCGGTCTGCTGAATTCCGATATTCGCAATCTGAACGCCAATATCCAGTCGCTGGATGCTGAAATCGAAAGCATCAACGCGCAGATCACGGCAACCAAGATCGAAATCGCTATGTCTGAAACGACGATCGATCTGACGTATGAAAAGTACATGGAGCGCCAGAAGCTCAATTATATGATGGGCGAATACTCCCCGCTCGAAGTGATGATCGGCGCGCAGTCCCTGTCCGACATGCTGACGCGTGAGCAGTATCTGAAAAATGCCGCGGACTACGACGATCAGCTGATAACGGAGCTCAACGACAATATCAATAAACTGCATGAAATGAACGTCACGCTCGATGCAGCCGTAGAGCGCGTAAACACCAAGAAGGCAGAGGTCGAAACCCAAAAAGCCGATCTGCAGACGAAACAGGCAAGCGTACAGTCCTCCGTCAATGATCTTGCTTACAAAAAGAGCGCGGTCAACGGTAAACGCAGCGACGCCGTTGCCATGCTGAATACGCTGGACAAGCAAAGCGCGGAATACAAGCGCATGAATAAGCAGCTCGCTGCCGAAAAGGAAAAAGTTGCAGCCGAGATCGACGCGTTGATCGCTGCGCAGGGCTCCTCGCAGGGACAGGAAGCGCCGATCGACATCAAGAATGACGGCACACTGATTTGGCCGATGCCTTATAATAATTGCTATATCTCCGCGTATTATCCGGCTTACTCCGATGGAAGCCCGCATCACGGAATCGATATCTGCGTCAGCGGCGGCACGGAAGGAAAAGACATTATCGCAGCGCAGAGCGGCAAAGCCATGACGGTCGGCTACGGTCATTGGTCAATGGGCAATTATATCATTCTCGACCACGGCAACGGTTTGTTTACCGCGTATTACCACTGCAGCTCTATCCTGATCAGTCAGGGTCAGACGGTCAAGCAGGGTCAGGTCATCGCGAAAGCCGGACATACCGGCAACACGACAGGCCCCCACCTGCACTTTGAAGTGCGTACCAATAATAACGGAACCGTTACGCGCCAGAATCCGCTGAGCTATGTTTCCAAACCGTAAAACAAGGAGTATTCCATGAGCAGAAAGATCTCTGTCGGCGTTTCATTGGCGCTGGTACTCGCATCGATTGCGGCAACGTTTGCGATTACAATGGCGTTTTCGCAGTCGATTTACAATCGCCTGATCTCGAATATTTCGGGACGTGCGGAAATGTATGCTGCTGTGGACGACATCAACGCACTGATCCGCAGCAACTACTACTTTTTCGGTTCGATCAACAACGAAAATATCAATCGCAGCATTGCCAACGGATACATCGAGGGCTTAGGTGATCCGAACAGCCGTCTATTAACGGCTGCGGAATATATCGCGTACAACAATCGATTGAACGGCAATGCCTCCGGCGTCGGCATTACGACTGCGTGGAACGCTTCGGAAAAAACGCTGGTCGTTACGAGCGTTGCCAACGGTTCTTCCGCTGCAACGAAAGGCATTAAAAAGGATGACGTTATCATCAAGATCGCCGGAGAACGCGTGACCTCGCGGAACTACGAGCAGCTTTTGGAAACGCTTTCAGGCGATACACTGTCCACGATTTCCGTGACTTGCATTCGCAAGGGCACTGAGCTCGAATTCAACGTAACGGTCGGCTACAGTTACGTTTCCGTTTCGCGCAAGACGGTCGGTTCCGTCGGCTATATCCGCATTTCAGATTTTTACGCCAACACACAGGAGCAGTTGAAGGAAGCCGTCGGCGCGCTGCAGGACAGCGGCGTTTCTGCGCTGGTATTCGACCTGCGCGGCACGTCGAACGGTACGGTCGAATATGCCGCCGCTGCGATCGACTGTATCACCCCGATCTGCAGCAATCAGGACGAAGTGCTTGTCAAGCTCGTCGGCCGAGACGGTTCCACGATCCTCTCCTACCCTTCCACGTCCAACAACGTCAATTTGCGTATGGCGGTTCTGATTGATGAAAAGACGGCCGGTCCCGCGGAGCTGTTCGCGTGTGATCTGCGGGATTTCGGCAAGGCGGTTCTCATCGGAACGAATACGGCAGGCGTCGGCACCGCACAGCAGACGTTCACGCTTGAGGACGGCAGCGCGGTTGTCTTAACGACGTCCAAGATCATTCCCTACAAGAGCGAACCGTTCCATGAAACGGGATTAAAACCGGATTATGAGGTTATGCTTGAAGCGGATGCGGCCGGTTCTCCCGAGCTGCTTGCCGAAAAAGACGATACTCAGCTGCAAAAGGCCATATCCGTACTGAGCGAAAAATAAAGAAAACGCATACTGCCGCAGGTCAGAATGAATCTGGTCTGCGGCAGTTTTTTTGATTTCAATTAATTGGTTTCAGCATCTTCTGTATGATCGTCGTTGATCTGCACTGATTCCAAGTCGGCGGAGTCCTCGGAGAGTGCGGTGTAGTCGTCCGCAACGAACACGTCGACGTTTCCGTCGTTTGGCAAATCGAACGAATACTTCACGAGCTCGTTGCCCTGCGCATCCGTTGTTCGCTCGACCGTGTATTCGTTGTCAGTAATACGCGATTCAGCGCCGTTGAATCGGACGATTATTCCTTGGAAAAGCTCGCTTTGGAAGATTGCGCCGTCCGTTGCAGCATTGACTGTGAACAGCGCACAAGCCAAAATGAGTACGGCAGCAATCGCGACGATCCATCCTTTTTTAATTGTTTTCTTCTTGTTATCTGTCATAGATACGATCCTTTCTATGCACTGATCGGACGGTCGGACGCCGGAAAATGCATTTTTATAACGCTCCTTATTCATGGTTTCCTACCTCCTCCAGGCTGGTTTTTAAATGATTTCTTGCGCGGTGCAATGCTGTTTTGACCGAGGATTCGCTCGCATGCAGCGCATCTGCTATTTCCGTAACCGACATATCCTCATAGTAAAACAGATGTACGACCGCTCGTTCCTTTTGAGGCAGCGACATGACTGCATTGAATACGTCAAAGTCCTGCGCGCAGTCAAACGTGAACACTGACTGTGCATCGTCGAGCGAAGTGCAGCGTCTGCGAGACAGAGAGCGAAGCATGTTCTTGCATACGTTGATGCATACGCGCGTCAGAAACTTGTCCGTGTGTTCGTCGTTTTCAAAAGGCTCCTTCTTTTTCCAGAGCCTTAAAAAAACCTCCTGGATCGCATCCTCTGCATCCGTTCTGTTTCCGAGAAACGACAGCGCGATCAGGAATAAACGATGGCTGCTGCGATCCACGATGCGAACGTATTCTTCTTTTGTCATTGTCGATCACCTCGATTGAAAGCCGCTTTCACTTCAATAACACCGCAGCACGCGGAAAGGTTACATGGAAAACTCCTATGATACCGACTGTATCATAGGAGTTTCCTTTTACGTATAGATTTCCAATTCAATAAAGATACGTTCTTTTTTGGACAACCCTCCGACTGTTTTCAGCACAGCCTTGCCCTTGCCGCGGATGTTCAGCTTGTCGCCCTCGTTCACTTTAGCGTCGCGTTTGAGCACCTGCATGCCGTTGACAAAAACGCGGCCTGCGTCGACGTATTCTCCGGCGATCCCGCGTGATATGCGGAACGCAGAACTGAGCACGCAATCCAAGCGCAGCGACGGCACTGTGTCACGCACAAGCGTCGTCTTTGCGGCGGGCACGATCAGTTCGGACAAGTCGATCGGCTGTGGCTCAAATCTTGCACGGCCGGCGCCGGTAAAGCTTGTCAGCAAAAAGCTTTGTATTTCCCGCAGTACGAGGATATCGGCGCCGTTCGGACGAACAAGGATGTCGCCGATCGTTTCCCGCTTGACACCCATGCCCATCAGCGCGCCGAGATAATCGCGGTGCGTGAGCGGCACCGGCAGATTAGCCGCTGTCAGCACACGCACGCACACGATCCCGTCAAAAGATGCGGCGTCAAGATAGTCCGGCAAAAATGCACACACGCGTCTTTCTGCATCCGTATAGCCGCCGAGGAATTGCGGCGCTGCGCCGATGGATCTGCAATAATCGGAAGCAAGCAACTGCTGCCGCAGATCGAGAAAACCCGTCTGCGTCGGGACGTTTCGCGCTTCAAACCGCCGAAACTGATCTTCAATATGTGACAATAAAAACTGATCTTCTTTATCCATAGCAAACCACAAATACTATCACGGTGTGTATTCTCTCTCAACAAAGCTGACGTCTCCGCTGCCCGTTCGGATCGTGCAGTGATGTGAACCGCCGGATGACGGAAGAACAACGTCGCCGCTGTCAGAACGCACGTCATACAGCATCGGTTCGATCACCCATCCGACCACGTCGCCTGATTTTGAAATGAGTTCGATCTCGCCGGCAGTGGAATACATATAAAGAATGTCTCCGCTGGAACTGGTCGCTTTGAGCGTGCCGGACACGTTGATCTGTAAGAAATCGATCTCGCCGGATGCAGTATTCGCAGAAACGCTTTCAATCTTGCATTTAGAGACGTTTATCGTGCCCGACGAAGTGGTGGCAGAGACTTCGCCGCATCTGCAGTCACTGCAGAAAACAAGTCCGGAACTGTTGACGGCTGTGATCTTTTTGCAGCTGTTGCGCTTGACTGTGATATCGCCGCTGGATGAAGTCACGGTCAGACTTTCAGATACCGGCGCAAAAAACTCCTGATCACCGGAGCCGGTTTTCACGTCTGCGCTTGCAAAGGACAGCGCATCGCTCACGTAAACGTCACCGCTGCCGGCAGTGATCGTCAGAGTCTCGTATTCCTGTTCGGGCAGAAAGACGTAAAGCTCGGTATTGTCCTGTCTCCAGATGCGCTTATACCATGGATACGATGAATCTTCACTGCATTTCACGATCAGCATATCGTCGTCTGTTTCCACAGAGCAGCAGTCGCGGGACGCCGATTTCGAGCGGACGTTACATACGGAAGTGGTCGAGCGCAGGACATGCACGTCGACTTGCTTTGACTCGATACGAACGTCTTGAATCTTTCCCGGAACAGTATAGTCATACGTTTCAAAAGCTTCGTTGATCGTCAGCTTGTCCCAATCGAATCCGGCACGGTACAGCGACATATAGATCAGTGATCCGCCGGCAAGGAGCATAAGAACAGAAAGGATAAGAGCGACTTTCGTGGAAGTTTTCATGATGCATTCCCCTTTCCGGCGATTCTTTTTTTACACTTGCGCACTGCGGCCGCCGTTCCGCGGCATACGGCTTTGGTCAGAACTTTAGACAGCAGGAACAGCAAAATAGCAAAGCCGTCGCAGACAAGGCTTGCGCCCAGCAAAAACAGACCGTGCATCAGATCGTGCTCCACGATCGTCCAGACAGAAAGACCGAGACCGGCAATACAGGACGCAGCAAGGGCAAAGTCGACGACGTACAGAGACAGAAGCAACGACCAGACCACGATATAAAGAGAAAGTATAATGATAACCAAGGAAAGCAGGATCGGCAGCCAGACAGAACTGCCAAGCACAAGCAGCACAACTTCCCACGCTTTCGGACGTCGTGCCGATCTCGCTTTTGCGCGCATGAGCGTCGGCAGCGGCAATTCCACGCGGATGCGATCGGCCGCGTCTTCCGGCAGGCCGATCTGTTCGACCGCTTCATATTCCGTCATTCCGTCCTCAATGCGGTCGTCGATCATTTCTGCGTAATATTGCAGCGACTGTTCGACGTCCTGCTGCGGCAGATCGGAAAGGTACTGCTGCAGCTGCTCCAGAAACTCCCGTTTATTCACGTTCCCCTTCCCCCTTCATCACAAAATCATGGATAGAGACGATCTCCTGCCAGTCCGTACGGAATTCTTCAAGACGGTGAATCCCGGACTCCGTGATATGGTAATACTTTCGCAGTCGCCCGTTGTGCTCGACACTGTAGACCGTCAGGCACTCCGCCGACTCCAAACGGCGCAGGATCGGATACAGCGTGGACTCCGACAGCTCCACGTACGGTTTCATATCCTTGATGATCTGATAGCCGTAGGAATCCTCGTGACGGATCGCGGCAAGCACGCAGACGTCCAAAAGTCCGCGTTTGAGTTGAATATCCATCCTATGCCTCCTTTCACACAATACTATACTACGCATAGTATAATTTGTCAAGTAAAAAAAGAACCGTGATCGGAAATCCGAATCACGGTTCTTTCTGGTCGGAGTGACGGGACTTGAACCCATGGCCTCTTGGTCCCGAACCAAGCGCGATACCAAACTTCGCCACACCCCGATGTTCGACGGCTCTGCTATTATATAATAAAGCCGTCGAAAAATCAAGTCTTTTTTGAAATAATTTTTAAATCATTCGACGTCGTTGTCCCACTTTTCGCTGATTTCGGGGTAAGCGGACAGCGCGTCCTTGAAGATCTTGCGGATCTTGAGCAGCTCTTCCTTGCTCGTCGCCTCAAAGATCAGCACGAGCTCAGGCAGATTGGACGAAGCGCGGACAAGGCCCCAGCCGTTCGGGAACTGCACGCGCGCGCCGTTGACGTCGATGACCTTGCCGGGATAACGCGCCTTGAACGATTCAACGAGCTTGTCGACAACGCCGTATTTTTTATCGTCCGCGCAGTGCGCCTTGATCTCGGGAGACGTGACGTACTGCGGGAACTTGGCGATCGCTTCGGAGATCGTGTCCTCATCCCAGGACAGCGCCTCGACGAGCTTTGCCGCGACGAAAACCGCGTCGTCAAAGCCGTAGTAGCTGTCGCCGCCGATGAAGATATGGCCGCTTCTCTCTCCCGCGATATCGGCGTTCAGTTCGTGCATCTTCGCCTTGATATAGGAATGTCCCGTTTTCCACATCACAGGATTGCCGCCTGCATCGCGCACGACCTGCGTGAGCGCTTCGGAGCATTTCACGTCGTAAACGACCGTGATTCCCGGTTTCTTCTGAAGCAGATTCTTGGCGATATACGCAAGGATGATGTCGCTCCAGATGTTATTTCCGGCATTGTCGATCACGCCGATCCGGTCGCCGTCGCCGTCAAAGGAAAGACCGAGATCCGCGTGGATATACGGATGCGTCACCATTTCACGCAGCTTCGCTCTGCCCTTAAGGTCGGACGGGTTCGGGAAATAATTCGGATACGTGATATCGGGATCGCAGTGCAGCTGGAACGTCATGCAGCCGAGGCGCTGGAACACTTCATAAATGTATATGCCGGCGCCGCCGTTGCCTGCGTCAAGCACCAAACGCGGCTTCTTCGGTCCCATGTGAATGCGCGATACCACGGATTCAATATAGGCGTCACGCACGTCGACCTCGGTCAGATTACCCTCCGGGATGCCCGCATAAGGCGCGTCGTCGGAATCAACGAGGTCATACACCTCGCGGATATCCGCGGGCTCCAGCGTTTTGGAATAGCCGTTCGCAAGCTTGAAGCCCGACCAGTCGCTCGGATTGTGACTCGCGGTCACCATCACGGCGCCTTCACACTGCAGATGATACTGCGCAAAATAGGTCACCGGGCTGAGCGTCAGACCGATGAACCAGACGTCGATCCCGAGTTCGCGCAGCGCGCGGATCGCAGCGTCTGCAAAAGAGGGAGAACATTCCCGATTGTCGTATCCGACGACGGCGCGGTCGATCTTGCGCCGACGAAGATACTTCGCATATGCCTTGACGATCCGATACACGTTCTCGGGGCAAAGCTCCTTGTCGCTGACTCTGCCGCGAATGTCGTATTCGCGGAACATGCTGTTGAATTCCGGTGTGAATGCCAAACCTGTCCCCTCCTTTAATCCACGATGCGCACGGACTGCATGCGCTGCGTTTCAAGCGGCTTATCCATCGCATTGGTGCGTACGGACGCGATCTCGTCGACGACGTCCATGCCTTCGACCACGCGGCCGAATGCTGCATACTGACCGTCCAGGAACGTACCGTCCTCATGCATGATGAAAAATTGCGACGAAGCGGAATTCGGGTCCTGTGAACGAGCCATCGAGATCACCCCGCGCTCGTGGGAAATAGGGTTCGGCACGCCGTTCATCAGAAACTCGCCCTTAATATTCTCGTCGGAGCCGCCGTAGCCTGTTCCCTGCGGATCGCCGCCCTGAATCATGAATCCGGGAATGACGCGGTGAAAGATCAGTCCGTCGTAAAAGCCTCGGCTGACAAGTTTTTCAAAGTTCGCAACCGTCAGCGGCGCGGCCTTCGCGTCCAGTTCGAGACGGATAACGCCGCCGTTTTCCATGGTGATTTCAATCATTGAGATTCCTCCTACGTAATGGATCAGCCCATTTTTTCAAACAGTTTTGTATATTTCTTGCCCTTGCCGTAATAGAGATCATACGTGCCGGTGATCGCGCCGAAGTCGCTGCGGTAATAGATATACTCGCCGACGTCCGAAGCCAGATCGTGCACGTTATTGATCTCGTTCAAAACGTGAACGGTGCCGTCGCCCTTGACGTAGCAGAGCGTTCCGCTTCCGTACGCGTAATCCTGCAGGAAATAGAGATGTCCGCTGTCCGTTGCAGCAAGCGCGACCGTTTTGGACGTGTAGACGTTTTCTGCAAGGAGCGTGTTCTTGTTGCCCTTGACACAGTGCAGTTCGTTATCGGAATTGACGTAATACAGATATTCGCCGTCTGCGGACAGTTCAAACGCCATTACGTGCGAGGCAATGTCCTTCTTGTCGATCTTGCGAACTGCGCACGAATAGAGATACTCGTCCTTATCCAGATAATAGATCGTTTTTCCATCGGGCGAAACGCGGAACGTCGTGCCGCTTGCCCCGAGATCGATGCTGACGCATTTGCCGTCCATATACTGTGCAACGCCGGACGCATTCATGAAAACCGTTTTGGCAAATGTTGTATACGGAGTCAGGATCGCTTTTCCGGAAACGACCTCACGCTGCCCATAGGGATAAATCGGCGTATAGCCCTTTGAAATCTTGGATTTCTCACCGTCCGGACCACAGAAGAAGTAAGCGCCTGCTTTGCCGGTGATGCTGTAGATGATCTGAGAATAGTCCGCATTCAGGTAGACGCTGAGCATGTTGCCGTCGGCAAACTCGTCGAGTTTGATCTCATTTTCGCCGCTGCGCAGGAACAGCTTCTGGATCCACACCTCGTCCATCTTATCGTACTTCACGTAGCAGACATGCAGCGCGTCGTCGGAAACAGCGATCGGGAGCGCGAACCGGCCAATCGATACGGCCACGCCTTCACGGTAATAAAAGCCCTCGAAGCTCTCGCCGTCGTCAGCGGTCACGGTATACGCAGTGCACAGACCGGCAGCAGAGAGAGAAACGGAATCAGCCGGAACGTGATTTGCGACCAGGGCAGAAGTGCCGTCCGTACCGTTATAAAGGAACAAAGACGTATCGGCAAACTCCAGATAGGCGTCCGCGCCTGCAGGAACGTATTCCGTGGTGCTCTCGGTCGTCTCCTCGACGGTCTGTTTCTTCTGTGTCCGTTTGGAAGCGGTCGTTTCCTCTTCAGTAGACGTTTCAGTCGTATCGGAAGTTTCTGCCGGATTCAGCATGACATACGCGAGTTTGGTTCCGTCCGCACTCAGAACAAAGCTCTGCACGCCGGTCGCTACGGAATCCATCTTTTGCGTGGTGACGTAAAACAGCTCGCCCGTATCGCTGAGCGCCGCCTGGATCAGTCCGTCGCGCGAGGAAGCGGTTTTCTCCGCTTTTCCGGAAATGGTTTTTTCATAAACCTTACCGTTGAGCACGATGCTGGTCTTTCCGCTGTGACCGGAATAGAACATCTGGATGTGGCGGGACTCGATCGAATCCCCGTGATGCACGGCGACCGCGATCAGGATCGGGATCAGAATCAGAATGAACAGAATACCCGCGCAAGCCGCAAGGAACTTCGGATTCCAGCGCGTTTTCTTTTTCTTGCGAACGGTCGAAGAACCGGGACGTCCCGCAGGACGGCTTCCGGGTCGGCTCTGCGCAGGACGCTGTACCGGTCTCCCCTGCACACTTTGATGCGCGTCGGGCCGATTCTGTGCCGGACGGTTCGCCTGCGGAAGCGGTCTGCCGCATGTTTCGCATACTTTAGAAGTGCTCGGATTGTCATCGCCGCAATAAGGACAACGCATAATACTCCCTCCGATACATTTATACTCTTGTTTATTTTAACTTTTTTTGACATTCAAGTCAATAGAAATCTGCACAAAACATCCATATTTACACATTATTTTGCCAATCGACACCATATATTGACAAATCTTTTTTCGAAACCGCGTTATTATTAAGGAAGATCGATTCCGAAGGGGCGCGGTGACCTTGACAATCTATGCCGACACGCTCGTATTTCTCAACACGTTCGTAAATTATTTTTTATTGATGAGCACACAATTGCTGTGCAGAAGATCCATTCGTCGATTGCGATTGCTCATCGCATCGCTTGTCGGCGGTCTGTATGCCTTGACGCTCCTTCTCGATCCGATGCCGTTATTGTTATCCTACGCGTTAAAGCTCGTACTATGTATCACACTGCGGCTTATTTCAGACGGGATCAGCACACTGCGCGTTTTTATTAAGGGCGTTGTTGTTTTTCTGATGGTGAGCAGTTTATTCGCAGGTATGATGCTGCTGTGCCGCATGTTCGTCCCGCAGATCCTGTTCAGCGGCGGCATCGTCTATCTCGACGTGAACATTCCGTTTCTTTTGACCGCAACCGTATGGATTTATCTATGTATTCGGCTTTGTGTAAATCTGTTTGCGGCAGCGCCGTCCGGGACGCACATCGGCTCCGTTTCGATCTGCGTAGACAACCGATCCGTCGACGGTAAAGCCGTCTTTGATACAGGCAACCATTTGACGGACGGGTTCACGGGAAAGCCGGTACTGATCGTGCGACTTCCGTTCGTACTGCCGATCCTGCCGATGGGTGTTGCGGAGTATCTGAGCGGAAAACAGCTTGCGGAATGCGATATTCCGGATTCGTGGCGCAGCAGGCTGCGTCTGTTCCCGTACAGTACGGTCGGGTCGGATGGGCTGCTTCCGGCATTTCGCTGTGACAGCGCTTTGATTCGGCATTTAAATAAGACGTGTGTAAAGGAAAAGGTCTACGTTGCCGTTTCGCCGCGTCAATTGTATCAGGGAGATGCAGATGCGCTGATCCCTGTTGCATTATACGATGAGATCATGGAAGGAGAAGATAATTATGATATTCAAAATACACGACTTGCGCGCTTTCTTTCTTCGGCTGCGGCTCCGATTCGCGTTTTCGGTGCATTACATAAACGGTCCG
>JAEEGL012512298.1_pt1 | contig 11335 bp, 4 predicted proteins | sample 9134231 | NCBI WGS metagenome assembly JAEEGL01 (sample SAMN16246548, study PRJNA631951) | gut metagenome | biome: gut microbiome; feature: rumen; material: fiber-attached | host: Bos | place: Iran: Karaj | collected 2018-10
ATCTCTCCGTTTTCCTTTTCATATGCTATTACTGTAAACTCAGACACTTATACCTCCTAATCTCATCATATGGCATATATGCCATACTGTCAATTCAACTTTTCTTTTCACAGAATCATTTGACCTAATAATAATAATCGTAATGCTTCTTAAGGAATCTTTTGGCAGAAACTGCCGGATGCGCATCTGCGCGCGAGAGCGGATCCGCTCTCGGTATGATCAGGATAACGGAATCGGACTGATCCGTCAAGATGGTTTTGACAGCTTTCGAAAAACCAAGGCCCGGAGCATTGCTCCGGGCCTTGCCGTGTAGCTCATTCAGTTGTTGCGACCGGATTAATCCAGGTCGAACAGGTTGACATCCATGTAGGAGACGCTAGATGAACCCCAATCGGTGATACGTACCAAAGTGGTGGTGGTGCTGGTAATGGTGGTCTGGACCGCCACGTAGAAGCACTGCTCGTAATCATTGTCAGGATGCTTGCCGAAGTACTCGACAGGCACCTGCACACGATAGATCAGAGACTCGTTCATCTTCGTCAGGTCGCTGACACTTCCTCCGCCACGGACGGAAACCTTATTCTTCAACAGGTTCGTCACGTCGTAGACATCCACATCGAACTTGTAGTTCAACGCATTTCCCTTGGTATCCGTATATACCGTACCAGCAGGGATCTTCGTCGCTCCCGCAATCGGATTCAGGGAGTAGAACTTCACCTCTGCGGTGTGAGTACCGGCATACAGGTTCAGATCTTCAATACTGAAGTATACATCCACATCCGTACCCTGATCGCTGATGACCAAAGGCTTCTCCACACCATCCACTTCCGTGGTAAAGGTGGAATCCACCAGACGGTAGTAAGCGGTGGTTACGCGGCCCTTCTCATCGCGGGTGACGACAGAAGGCGTCTTCTTACCGGCATTGTATGCAGCCACCATGGTATTCAGGAACAGCTGTGCCTCATCAACAGTCACGCTGGGAGCAGAGTGTCCCATTCCGGTATAGGTGATATTTCCCTTGTTGTAGATGTAGTAGTTATTCAATACATCGTAGGGCTGATTATCAAATCCACCGCCGGACAGGGTGTACCATACCACGATATCTGCCTGGCCATCTTCATCGGAATCTCCGTACATATCCAAAGTGAAGTACTGGCTGTGGTTATCTGCAATTGTAATACTGTTGCCGATTACAAAAGGATAATTGGTGATCTGACCATCATTGATCCTGGATGCACTGGAGGTGTGGGGCGTACCGCCAGTGGTAGCACTGCGGCGATAAGAAGCCTGATTTCCGTTTCTCTTATCATACAACTCGTAAATGTTCAACGCCTGAGTCTCGGCCAAAGTCGAAGTTCTTCCGGATTTCGGTGCATAAGCAACATCCTTGGCGTTGTAGTTGTAGAAACCATTGGCGTCCATCGTGGACTCCGGCAGTACCTGCGTCGCATCACTATTATTGACCAGCTGACCGGCACTATTCCGGGTAAATCCGGTACCACTGCGAAGTCCGGCCATGTAGGAAGCATACGTGGAGGAACCATTGTACAGATTCTTCAGGGTGACACCGTATTCGTCCAAACCTACCAAACTTCTCAGGTAGACGTTCATGTAGTAACCCCAGGAAGGATCCGCTCCACCACCGGTGGATGTATAGCTATTTGTGGTACCCTGCACTCTCCATTTGCTTCGTCCGGCATTGGCTGTGCCGTAGGTATTATACTCTACGCAGATACGGGAGGTAAGGTCATGGGAGAACAGGACACTCTTGCCGCTCTCGATAAACTTCTGGATCCACTGATAGGATGCCGTGTTCAGATCTCCGTAGTTTCTAGCATCGGAGAATCCAAGGATCAGCATATCGTAATCATCGATATTGTAGTAATTCGAATTTGAGTCCAGATTACTGTTAAAGTCACGCAACCGTACCGACTTGATATCCAATGCGTAGTCTTCGATGATCTGAGTTGCAAGCCTGTAGAAGTTGGTGCCTGTACTTCCGCCGGTATACGCTGTCTTGTTGGCGTTCAGCTTTCCGATCTGCTTCTCCAGAACCGTGGTATTGTTGGTATCATTGTTCACGTAACCATCGTAGGTGTGCATGTATACCTGAAGGATCTTGATGACCGTCTGCTCACTGCCCTTCAGTTTTGTATATCCCTGCTTCGCAACGCGGATATACTCGTTGTTATCCTGCTGTACGGACAGCTGCCAGGTAATACATCCCGCATAATTCTCCGGGATCTTACGGGTTACGGTATAGGTCTGCCCTGTCATCAACTGGTTAAATGCCACCTCGTTACCGTTGGCATCCGTTACCGTGATACCTCCGAGGTTCTCCTCGATAGAGAATTTACCGTCAGCATTGGCATCCAGGTAAACCTTGGCAACATACTTCTGGCTATAGCTTGTAGCTCCGGTATTGGAAAGGGTGAAACGGAACTGCAGATAGTAGCCGTCACCACTCTTTGCAATCTGGGTAACCGTTGCCTGAGCTGCAGACACGGAAGCGTTGGTGTACATCTCCGTTGTCATGATGATCTTGTCCGGATTATTGGAATCAGGACCCGTCATGGTCAGCTTCTGTCGGTTCGTATAGAAGGAGAAACTGGTCTGCTTATCCTTGTTCGAACTCGTCAGGTCGGAAGTGCTGAACACATTGGGCATCTTCGTAGCCGTTGTCACATAATACTTGTTCAGCAATTCATACAGGTAGGAGGAGTTATCAATGCGATCCGTACGGATGGCGCCGTTGTTTACCAGCCCGCTGTCGATGACCACGGGGTAGGAAGCCTTCATATACTCCAACAGAGCATTGTACTTCTCCACAGTCAGATCGTTTCCGGAATAACGATAATCGGAAGTACTCTTCACATATTGAATCGCGCCACTGTTCGTATAAGTATAATCCGTATCCAACAGACCGGTGATCTGATAGGTGGAAGTGATCCTGTCGCCCACATGGGAGTACAGCAGACCATCCATGGTATTATCGTTATAATTGGTGGTACTGCCGCTCACCGGAAGCATTCCTGTGGAGGAACCGATGTACACGATATCGTATGTCGCATTGATATCCTCGATCTTACCGATGTACTCGTTCATGGGCATGCAGGTGATATTCACCTGAGGCCACTGATCGATGGTATCATTGGTCATTCCCATCCAGCCACAGACGATTGCTCTGGACAGGGAAGAAGCCGTCGTTGCCGGCTGAAGCTCCAGTACGTTCAGCACGGACTTATTCAGAGATACACGACGGTTCTTGTAATTCAGAATGTAGCGGATGGAGTTGGCATGAGTCACCTCTTCCACAAGACGCTTTTCACGGTCAAACGTCACATCAGCATCACGGTACATGTTCTCAAGCTTGATCTCGGCGAGAACATCTCCATAACCGTTGTTGATGACGGTTTCCGAATAAGCCTCCGTTCCGTTAACAGTCGATTTAACAAAACGATCCGTCTCGCCGTAGAACACATAGGAAAACTCAGTCACATAGGAAAGGGTCCAATTTGCAGGCGTATCGCTCTCCAGTGTTTTTCCAAGATCTGCTGCGGTATACCGATTTGCAAATGTCTGATAGTAATCCACAGTACCCGTCAAAGTACCTGTACCGCTGATAAAACTGCTCTTGTTGGGGCTCATAAGCATTGCAACCAGCCAACTAAGGTAAGGAGCCTGATCATTGGTGCGATATCCTAACGATGCACTTGCAGTACCGATATTGTTCAACCGATAGACAGAGAAGGCATCCACAATCACGGGCACATTCTCGTCGGTGACATACTTCATCACCCGGAAGACGGTGTCCTGATCAATATCATTATCCTTGGAGTAATCCGTCCAGAAATAATCCGACATACCTAACCGGGAGCTGCCACATCCGATATAAATCATATCGTAATCAGACAGATCCGTGATGGTCTTCAGTTCAGCGGGAGTAACCGTTCTCACCTGAATTGCAAAGTTCTCTGCATCCTTACCATCCAATCCAAGGACACTCTTACGGAAGAAATCTTCGCTGGTGATACCGCCATTATAATTAACCATCTCGCCCGGCAATGTAATATTCACACCGCAGGTGGAAGGATCACGGCCCGGAACGATCTTGTACTGTGCCATTCCAGGACCTACATGGGATACCTTTGCAGAGTCGATCAGATAGAATCCTCTTGCGAAATAAGGAGCCGTTAGGATAGTCTCCTCATTGTAAGTGCCCGCACTGGTAACCAATTCAAATGTCACGAAATAATAACCGCTCAGATTCTGGCGTCCGCCTGGATTTTCATCAGTAAGGTCAGCATTGTCTGAAACTGTACCATTTAACTGCGCTGCAGTCAGAATGGACCAAGCATCATTAGCATACAGGAAGTAACCATTCACCAACTGATAAAGTGGCGTACTGCCTCCCATCCCCACGTTATGCTGCACCATCTCATAGATGTCACCATAGGTCAGTTCCTTTTCGCTGCTGACCATATAGTACGGGGTATGGGGATTGTCAATGATCTCTGCCATAGTAATATCGGCTGCATTAGTCAGGCGACGGAACAGAACATTCCATGCGCCGTCTTCCGGGATTGTCTGATCAAACCCCTGGACAGTGGGAGTAAAGACCGCCCTGGTATCCAAAGCGTTCACATTGAGGGTCTTCTCTCCTGTGGAGATTTCCTCATATGCAGAACACGAGAAAGGAAGCCCTGTATCGGCAGAATCTGCTACAGAACGCAACTTATTGTACTCGTCGGAGATTGAAGTCGCCAGATTTGCTCTTTGCGCAGCACTGGTCTGTATCTCCAGACCACCGGTAAAGGAATACCAACCGGTTTCATTGTTCAGTGCCTGAAAAGGCTCCTGACCGGCTACCATGAAGCCTACTTCCGCAGCCTTCCGATCCGGGACCACTTCCAGAATCTTGAAAGCTTCTCCCGATTCAATGAAGGTGTTGCGGAGCTGATCGATACCGGACAGCGTGTCATACTGAGACGCATCTGCCGTGATGAAATTTTTGCGAACTATGTAACCCACGGAAGTCACCGCGAGTACCATCGCCATTATAAAACTGATTTTTTTGATTGTTTTTTTCATTCCACTCACCTGCGCCTTATGACATTTAGTACATTTATTCACGTTGACCGAAATGCTTTAAAACCAGCTCAGCAATCAATCGTTTGTAAGCTGCCACAAATCATAATCACTATTCCATCTTAGTTTGTACTGAGCTTCCCAAGAAGGATTTCTCCTGAAATACTGAGCATAATATCTGGTTTCATACCTGGGATTTCCCCACCAATCGGTGCCTACTTGGACAGTGGCCCTGTATATTGCAAACACCTCCGTTGCGTGTGCTGCATCTGACCATCCATCCGAATTGAAATAATAGTAATAATAGTAACCTAAACTATTATCATAATACTCTTCTACAACATCTGAATACACCTCGTAATAGCAATCACTATAACTCGGACAATAATATACACTAGGACGCTGAGATACCGGAAGCGATCCAATACTTAACGATGAATTAGACGAATAATCAATATTGTTACTGGTAAAGTCATACCATACCTTATTCCCATACGGGCTATCCAGATATGAATACTTCTGAATAACATTTAAAACGTTCTTGTTTTTATCCAATTTGCCATAGTATATCGCATCGCTTTGTACCCAGAATACATATTCCGAATTTTCCGTCATGTATTCATAGGTAACTGTCTTGTGCTTCTTTTTCTCCAGTTTTCCTCCATTATCTTTGACCTCTGCCGTGAATGGAGTCTTTCCCATATTCTTCAACTCGCTGAAGGTCAGACAATAAGCAGGACTCGGGTATTTACTCAGTTTATGCAGATAGGTGTATACATTTTCCGTTATGTAATCATACCAGCCATCCGGCTCAGTTCCGTCAAGACCTTTCCAAATCAATGTCAGATCGTTACTCCAGGAACCATTGGTATTACCGGTCTGGTAGACTGCATAGGCCTTATCCCCACTCATATAGACCCAATATCTGGTGGATTCATCGATGTAATGGTAATACCCATTTGAGGCCTTCTCAAATTCGCCTTCATGGGCAACCATGTAATCATAAGTCGGGCAATATGCGCTCTTCAGATCCGGCTCGTTGTGGAAATCTCTGTGAACATTCGAATCCACAAGCATAATCCTTACGATTCCACGGCATCCGGTGATGGATTCATACTGTGACTTAAATTCAGAAGTCTGCAGGGCCGGATCACCAAGGAACGGATTTCCTTCGTATACCAGATCGATATACTTTACACCATCCGTTGTTCTAAGAGTATTTACGGTTTCGTTGCTCAAAGCGGGAATCGATACATAATAATTGTTCTTCGTATCTTTACCGGTACTGAAAGCAAACTTGCTGGTAAGATTCTTCCCATTATCGCTGATTGCCACATACCGTGTGGTATCAAGTTCATAGGAAGCTCCGTCCCATCCTTCGGGATACATATAGTAGAATTTATACTTTCTGCTATTGTTGGAATCCGCTGTCGTGACATAATCATTAGCCGTTACATATATTATCTCCGTATCCGACCAAGGCGCAGTATCCGTGCTTGTCTTATCATGGTTTGCCTTCCAGGTAACAGCTGTCTTCCATCTTGCGTTTCCTTCCGCATCAGAAGGGCTGGCCACATTGTACTCGAATGCCACATCTTCCCAAGTCAGAGTGAACTTGGACTTCTGATATCCGGCGAAGTCCACAAGTACATCCACACTGGTGACGTTGCTATAAGCGTTCCAATAGTAGCAGTTGGTGGCACCCAAAGAGTACGGCGTGCTGAAGGCATGGCCGTTGGGCTTCAATTTCAGTTTCAGCTTGGTGGGATTACCCTCCTCAAACCACAGTTCGAAGAGCTGGTTGGTATCCTGCCAGCGTCCGTAGGTTCCCTGGTTACCCATGGTATCATTGAGGGTTCCGCCGCCAAGATAATGATAAGTAAAGTACAGGTTGATTACCTGACCATTTTTAAATCTCCACTTACCGGATCCGGCTCTTGGATACTCTTCCAGATTCTCCATATTGAGTCCGGAGAAGTCTACATTGATCTCACCGGTTCTGCCGATGGTACCGTCTCCTACGTCAGCCACAACATCCGGCTTCTCTTCCAGCGTATAGGTAATGGTCAGAGTCACATACTGGAAAGGAGTCTGGCGGCACTGCATCTTCACCTGGAAGGTGGGAGCCGTTGCGGGGAAGGTAGCGAACTCGTTCACTTCGATCTCCACTTCGCCCAGATTACGGTTGTAGGAGTAATCCTTCACCACGTGCTGAGGATCCACGATCTCCACATCCAGACCGCCCTTTTCGGTGTAGGTCAGATCGTTGCCATAGCTGTCCTTCAGATTGATACCGATGATATCGGTACTGATGGTGGTCTTCTTGCCCTCCATGATTTTCCAGATGTCGCCTTCTTCCACACCGGCGATACCTGCAGACACAGGGGAATTAAACGCATGTCCAAGGGTATCATGCGCTTCGATATTGGTGATCTCACGGACATGTGCCGTGAGGCTTGCACTCTTCGTCGTACCGTCATCCAGTTCCTTGGATGCGGTGAGGGTGATCAGATTCTGATCGCCGCCGGGGATATCGTCGGTTCCACGCTCGTTCTCGCCGAGGGTGAATGCATTGGTGCTGTTGACCACCTTGGTGGTGGGATCGGTGTGACCGGTAGGGGTCCAGATCACGCTCTGAAGGCCCATAGGGGTAGAGCTGACGCCGCCTTCGGTAATGGTCACCACTGCGCTGAGGGCATTGGTGGTGGCGGGCCATACATACAGAGGATGAGGGCCGACGGTCAGAGTCACATTGGACTCAGTGGTGGTGGGAAGGGTCTCCTCTTCCACAGCTACCATTACTTCGTTACGAAGCTTCACCTTGTGAGAGGTGGAGTAGAGCTTTGCATTGGAAGCATCGCCACTGGTCAGAGTGAAATAGAACCATACGGTATTGTCTCTATCCAGAGAGGTGACATCCACGGAGAACTGGGAAACGCCCTCTGCCAGCAGGGCAGCCACTTCTGCACTGCCCAGATAGTTATAGGTCAGAGTCTGGGAATCGGAGTACCAATAAACCTCATAATCATCAGCATGGCTCTCTTCGTCATTGCCATAGATCTCCAGCTTTGTGGTGGTGACCACAGGGTCGCCTTCCACAGCGGGTGTAGATGTGGATGTGGTGGCCGTGATGGAGGTAGCCTCGATCATGATGTCTTCCAACTGGTTCGCGATGAGCTGAGCCTTGGTCTGCTGATCGGTCTGAACCACGCCGGTTCCGTAGTTTTTCTGAGTCACCACAATGAAGGAGGTAATCGCACCTCCCACTATGGCAAGCAGAGCCACTGTCACCAGGATCTCCACCAGGGTAAATCCTTTATTTTTCATCTCACGGAATGTTTTCATGCAAACACCTCTTGCCCCCCGCAGGGTCTGTATTGGTTCCTGTCAGATCTCTCTCAAGTCAAATCAGTTCAGTTTCTGTCTGGTAACGGCACCGGTCAACCGGGTCAAAGTCAGTAAATACTGGGTACTGCCTGCACTGACTTTCATGGTTGCCAGATATGCATCGTCTTTCGTCGTGCCGGAGACCCTCACGCTTGCCTTCTCAAAGGAACCGGAAGCCCGGTTGAAGGAAACCGTGATGGTATCGCCGGAATTCAGGGTATATTCCGTCGCAGCATCGCTGAGAACGTAAGTCAAGGTGACGGGACGTCCACCTAACTTGGTCTTCTCGCCCACAACCTCGCTCTCCACACCGTTCAGCCACTTCTTTGTCACGACGGTGGCGTAAACCTGATTGCTATCATCCACCTCAATGGTGACATAGCCGCCGTAGAAGCTCATGGCGGTGGTACGGGTGGACTCCAATACCTTCTCCAGATCCTCGGAGCAGGAACGAGCTCTCTGTCTGGGAAGCAGGCCCATCATGGACACGGATACTCCGGCGAGAACCGCCAGAATGCCCATAATGATCACAAGTTCTACAAGAGATACACCTCGATTGTCTTTTCGAAACATCTGTCTGCTCATTCCTTTTCTCGTCCCCTGTTTTTATTGCTTGATCCAGTTCCGGAATACCACAAGGTCATCGAAGTTGACGTAGGCATCGGTGGACTGGGTAGATTCGCTGAGCGCGTACTTGTCACCGTCGATAAAGTAAGTTGCGATCAGGGTATCCGCATCCTCCGCAGCGCTGACCTTGGTCTTCAGCAGGCGGCGGATCTCGGCCTTCGTATCATTATCCGCAGCAGGGATTCCCACAGAAGTTGCACCGGTTCCCAGTGTCAGGGTTCCGTCTGTCAGGATCAGTCCCTTGAAGGGATAGTTCACCGTTACATTGCCGGTGGTGATGATCAGGCGAACTTCGCTGACAGGCACATTGTTGGTGCCGTCATGAACCTGACCGTCGTTACCGATGGTTACATTTCCATTGGTCACCACAGCCTTTACGAGGAAGTCTCCGGCACCGGAGGAAATCACGTTAGAGGAAGTGATGTTGGACTTCTCCACCAGGTTGTCAAAAACGCTCTGCATCTTCTCGGTGGTACTCAGAGAGCCATAGGACAGGCTCAGCTTGCAGCAGAGTGCGCGATACTTGTTCCAGTAGTTCTTCTGCATCTCGAGAAGAACATCCATATCGGTACTGGTCTTGGGAACCAGCTTCAGAGTGCCGCTCTCCAGAGCGATGTCGGGTACGTTACCATTGGTCAGTGCCGTACCGTTGCGGGTGGTCTTGACCACGTTGTGGTACTTGTTGGCATAACCGTTCATGGTTTCGGATGCCTTCGCCTGATAATCGCGATAGTACCGAGCCGCATTCACATCCGTCATGGACAGGAATACGTAAGCCACGCTCTGGCCGCCTACCTGCTGCCAGATCACTTCGTAATCCAGCTCGCCCACTCCATACTCGGACAGAGGCTTGTTCAGCAGAGTGGTGTTGTTGGTGATGGAAATCTTCTTGTTCCAACTCTCATAATCCTTGGCGGACATGGGGTTCCGACCAACGGAAAGGGTGTTGGAATCATTCATCAGACACTCGGAGGGAGCCAGATACACGATCTGGTCCGATTTGATGGTCAGGGAGTTACCGATGAGGACCTGAGAATCCTCGTTCAGGTTCTTCGTCTCTCCGGTTCCGGCATCGGTGTACGGGAAGTACAGCGTGTTGCTGGCATCGGATACATTACCGTCGATAAAAGCATTTCCGAAGAGGTACAGGTTCTCCAGACTGCTCATATCGATCTCGGAGTACATGCTGTTCATGACCATTGCGGAGCTCTGGTTGGAAACAGTGGCTGTAGTGGCTTCTCCGCTGAAGATGGCATTGTTGCCGCCATACAGAGCTGCGCTTCCGTATCCATAGTAGTTACCGTAAGAAAGAGTCACCTTTGCAGCCTTACCGGTGATGGTAAGGTCATCGGACACATAGGTGCTGACGCTGTCCAAAAGCATTCTCTCGGAAGCAACAGTCGCGTTGGAAGAAGGAGCTGCACCCGTGATGTCGATGTTGCGGGTCCAGAGTTCCCCACCTGCCATGGAATATACGGAGTTGTTATCCACAGCAAGGTCGCCTGCGGTAACGAAATACTTCGCATCATTTACCACCAGACGGCTGCTGTCCTTTACCTGAATGCCATCCCGGCCGGCATATACGCTTCCGGAAATGGTGGAAGTTGCTACGTTATTGGTCACAATGCCCTTATCTGCAATCATTGCATAGTTCAATGCGTTAGGCAGAGTGGAGGAATCGCTGAGGGAGATATCCGGGAAACCGATGGCGATATCCGTAGCGATCTTTGTGTAATAACCGGTACTGTCGGTATACTCAACGGTGATGCCCTCCAGGACGATTCCGTTGGATTCGGTCTTGATCCGTCCGTTACGCTTGGGAACGGTGTCACCGGCGAGGTTTAATTCGGTCTCACCCTTGTAACTGATGCGAACATTGCCGTTCTTAATGAGGGTGGCAACTTCGCTGTCCACGTACTTTGCAAGTCCCGCAGTGTACAGGCCTGTTGCGGTGTCATACTCGGTGGAATCAACCGCATTATCACCGCCTATATAGTATGTATCGTCAGCACTTCCGGATTTGGACAGTGTCTTTTCCATGGCGTTGATGTAGGAGTGCTGGAAGTTCAGGACACGGGTGCTCTCATCCACCAGCTTATAGGTCTGGATAACCTCGGTGTAAGCCTTCACGGCAGAGTTGGTGGCTTCCGCACGGATACCCGTCTGGATCTGGTCCAGGATTTCCTCGGCATTGTAGAAGTTTTCCTTCGCCTGTAATTCTGTGGTCTTCATC
>JAEEGL012821522.1_pt1 | contig 11335 bp, 8 predicted proteins | sample 9134231 | NCBI WGS metagenome assembly JAEEGL01 (sample SAMN16246548, study PRJNA631951) | gut metagenome | biome: gut microbiome; feature: rumen; material: fiber-attached | host: Bos | place: Iran: Karaj | collected 2018-10
GACGACGGCATCATGCCGCAGACCGTGGAGGCGATCAACCACGCCAAGGCGGCCGGCGTCGACATCATCGTCGCCATCAACAAGATGGACAAGCCCGGCGCCAATCCTGACGCCGTCAAGACGGAGCTGACCAGCTACGACCTGGTACCCGAGGAATGGGGCGGCGACGTGATCTGCGTCCCCGTTTCCGCGCTGACCGGCATGGGCATCAACGACCTGCTGGAATCGATCCTTCTGGTCGCCGAGGTAAAGGAATTCAAGGCCAACCCGAACCGCCGCGCCAAGGGCGTGGTCATCGAGGCGCGTCTGGACAAGGGCCGCGGGCCCGTGGCCACCGTGCTGGTCCAGAGCGGCACCCTGCATGACGGGGACATCGTCATCGCCGGCACCGCCGTCGGCCGCGTCCGCGCCATGGTCAACGACCAGGGCCGCCGCGTCAAGGAGGCAGGCCCCTCCGTTCCCGTGGAGATCACGGGTCTGTCCGAGGTGCCGGAAGCAGGCGACGAATTCAATTCCGTGAACGACGAACGGATGGCCCGCGAGCTGGCCGACCAGCGCCGCGCCAAGGCCAAGGAGTCTGAATTCAAGGCCAATGCCGCCGTCTCCCTGGACGACCTCTTCGCCCAGATCAGCGCCGGCGTCAAGGAGCTCAACATCATCGTCAAGGCGGACGTCAACGGTTCCGCAGAGGCCGTCAAGTCTTCCCTCGAGAAGATCTCCAACGACGAGGTCAAGGTGCGCGTGATCCACGCCAGCGCCGGCGGCGTCACGGAGAACGACGTCATGCTGGCCGCCGCCTCCGGCGCCCTCATCGTGGGCTTCAACGTGCGTCCCGACAAGGCGGCCCTGGATTCCGCCGAACGCCAGAAGGTGGAGATCCGCACCTACCGCGTCATCTACGAGTGCATCGAGGAGATCACGGCCGCCATGAAGGGCATGCTGGCGCCCACCTTCCGCGAGAACCTTTTGGGACACGCGGAGGTCCGTCAGACCATCCACGTGCCGAACGTGGGCACCATCGCCGGCTCCTATGTGCAGGACGGCAAGGTCACCCGCAACTCCATGATCCGGATCGTCCGCGACGGCGTCGTGATCTTCGAGGACAGGATCTCCTCGCTCCGCCGTTTCAAGGACGACGTCAAGGAAGTGGCGGAAGGCTACGAATGCGGCATCGGCCTGGAGAAATACGGCGACATCCATGTGGGCGACGTCCTGGAAGCCTATGTGATGGAAGAGATCCGCGCCTGACAAGCAAACCGAAAAACAAGGAAGACGCCCTGCGCATCGCCGCAGGGCGTCTTCCGTTTTTTCCCCCTGTTCCGGCCGTCTCAGCCGAGCGTCGCCTCTCCGCTTCCCGTGATGGGGATCGCCTCTCCGAGATACTTGGGCAGGGGCTTGAAGACGGTATACCAGAAGTCCTTTCCCCGGGCAACGACCTCCCTCACCTCACGCATCCACTGCCCGGCGTAGGGGCGAAGGTCGGCAGACACGCCGCCGGCCGTCAATCCCAGGGACTCCGCGACGTACAGCGCCCGGTACAAGTGGTATTCCTGCGTCACGATCAGCACGGACCGGCACTGAAACACGTCCCGCGCCCGGTACAGGCTCTCATAGGTGGAGAAGCCAGCGTGATCCATGAAGATGTCCTCCGACGGCACGCCGGCCTCCAGGGCGTACGCCCGCATCGTGTTGACCTCGTCGTAGTCCTCCCTTCCGTGGTCGCCGCTCATCAGCAGCTTCGGCGCCAGACCTGCCTGATACAGGGCGATCCCCGTCTTCAGGCGGTCCTCCAGCATGTGACTGGGCGTGCCGTCCTTCCTCACGCCCGCGCCCAGGATCAGGATGCAGTCCCAGCTGTTCCCGGCCGCCGCGGCGGCTTCGGCGTCCCCGAAGACGTTTCCCCGCTCCCTGGCCATCATGCCGACGTTCACCGCTGCCGTGATCACGCCGGCCGTGAGCGCCAGCACCAAAAGCACGGCGGCGGCCGTCCGCAGCCAACCCCTTCTTCTTCCGCTCCTCTTCATGCCGCATCCCCCTTCCGAAAGGCTGTATCCATTATACCACGGAAGGCGCCCGACCGAAATCGGCAAATGTGAAGTTTGTGTGAAACCTTCGTTTTTTTCGCTTTTTCTCCCTTGTGAAACGAATGCCCTTGTGATATACTTTATAAGGACCCCTTTGTGGAGTCATCAACGAACATACAATCGAAAGGAACAAAAACTATGGCTGACAAAGACATTGCTATGAACGGCGCCGGCATCGCTGAGATCGGTTTCCCGATGTGGCCCCAGTTCGATCCGAAATCCATTGATGATGTGGCTGAGATCCTGAAGTCCGGCAAGGTCAACTACTGGACCGGAAAGATCGGCATGGAATTTGAGGAAGCGTTCCGCAAGTGGGTCGGCGCCGAGATGGCGATCTCCACCACCAACGGGACCTCTGCCCTGCATACCGCCCTGGCCGCCCTCGGCATCGGCCCCGGCGATGAAGTCATCGTTCCTTCCTATTCATTCATCGCCTCCTCCTTCTCCGTCGTCCAGGCAGGCGCCATCCCGGTGTTCTGCGACGTGACGGAGGATCACACCATCGATCCCGCCTGCATCGAAAAGCTGATCACGCCCCGCACCAAGGCTGTCATCGTCGTCCACCTCTACGGCACCGTCTGCGACATGGACGGCGTCCTGGCCGTGGCCCGTGCCCACAACCTGAAGGTCGTGGAAGACTCCGCGCAGTGCATCGGCGGCGAGTGGAGAGGCAAGAAGTGCGGCACCATCGGCGACGTGGGCTGCTTCTCCTTCTGCCAGTCCAAGCATTTCACCACCGGCGGCGAAGGCGGCATGGTGGTCACCAACGACGAGGAGATCGGCTGGAACTGCCGTTCCTTCCGTGACCACGGCTACGACGTGAAGCAGCGCATGCAGCTGCTGGTCCTGGAGGAGAAGCTCCCCTACGTGCACCAGCGCGTGGGCTTCAACTACCGCATGACCGAGATCCAGTCCGCCATCGGCCTGAACGAACTGAAGCGCTTTGACAGCTGGAACCTGCCCCGCCGTCTGAAATACGCGGCCATGTACGACGAAGCCTTCGGCGGCATGCGCGGCATCAAGAAGCTCCCGCTGAACACGCCGGAACGCAAGAACTGCTACTGGTGGTACCCGATCCTTCTGGATCTCGACGCCCTCGACTGCGACGCGCCCGCCATCCTCAAGGAACTCGCCGCCATGAAGATTCCGTGCTACGGCATCCAGTGGCCGGAGGCCTATCTGGAGAGGGCCTATGCGGACCACGTCGGCTTCGGTTCCGTCAACTTCCCGTTCGAGTCCAAGGAATATACTGATCCCGCTTCCGTCAACTACGTGGAGAACAAGTGCCCCGTGGCGCACAAGCTCCGTTTCGAAACGGTGTCCCTGTTCCTGCATCCGTCTTGGGAGGAAGTCCACATCCAGCGCTGCATCGACGGCCTGAAGGCTGCCATTGCCAAGCACCTGAAATAAGTCATCTCCGCCGAAAGGGCGCTGTCCGACAAGGCGGCGCCCTTTCCTGCTGAATCACACATGGGAGGATATGTTTTATGAAAAAAGTAAAGTGGGGAGTCATCGGAGCCGGCGGGATCGCCGACCGCAGGACCCTTCCCGGCATGATGCTGTCCGAGAACAGCGAACTGGTGGCCGTGATGGAGGTGGATCCGGCAAGGACCGAGGAGCTCCGCGTGAAATACGGCGCGAAATACGGCTACACCAACGAAGCCGACCTGCTGGCCAACCCGGAGGTGGAGGCCGTCTACATCGCTTCCCCGATCCAGTGCCACAAGGCGCAGGCCATCGCCGCGGCCAGGGCAGGCAAGCATTTTCTCCTGGAAAAGCCCGCCGCCCCCACCATTGAGGAAGGCGAGGAGATCGTGAAGGCTGCCCGGGAGGCAGGCGTCCTTGCCGCCACCGGCTTCATGATGCGTTACCACGCGTTCCACCAGAAGATCCGCGAGATGATCGCCAGGGGCGACATCGGCCAGGTTGTCTCCGCCCGCGCCCAGCTGACCTGCTGGTATCCCGAGATCCCCGGCGCCTGGCGTCAGGTCAAGGCCCTGTCCGGCGGCGGCGCCCTGATCGACATGGGCGTCCACTGCATCGATCTCGTGGAATACCTGACCGGCGGAAAGACCGTGCAGACCTGCGGATTCAACGACACCAAGACCTTCTCCTACGACGTGGACGACTCCTCCAACATCCTGATCAAGCTGGACAACGGCGTCACCGCCTACATCGATTCCCACTTCAACCTGCCCGACGACGCCGCCTTCTGCCGTCTGGAGTTCTACGGCACCGGCGGAAGCATCCTGGCCGAGGGGACCATCGGACAGGTGGAGGGCGGCCACGTGAAGGCCGTGCTTTCCGCCCCCTCCGGCGGCTACAACGCCGCCCAGAACCGGACCACCTCCGGGGCCGTCGAGCTTCATGCGGACCTGGGCAACATGTACGAGAAGGAGATCTCCTCCTTTGCCAACTCGATCCTGACCGGCGCGCCGCTGACCGTGCCGCTGGAGGATGCGATCCACATCCAGAAGGTCGTCCTCGCCGCGTACCGCGCGTCCGAGACCGGCACGACCGTCACGGTGGACTAAGGAGGAAGACGGCATGGTCAAAGCAGGATTTGCCGAGCAGGTCATCACGCCCCGCCTCGGCCTGCACATTCCCGGCTATTTTGAATACCGTCCCGCCGACGGGAAGCTGGACGACCTCTATGCGAAGGCCGTCGTGTTCAGGGACGGCCAGGAAGTCTCCGGCGTCGTCGTGATGGATGCGCTCCACGTGGACAGGAAGATCGTCCGTCAGGTCCGCCAAAGGTTCGAGCAGCTCACCGGCGTGCCCGGGACCGGCCTCATCGTGGCCGCGACGCACTGCCACACAGCCTTCACCCTGGACTCCGAGGGCTATGACAAGGCCTTTGCCAAGGAGGAGGACATCCTCGCCACCAGCACCCTGGTCGGCGACTGCGCCGCGGAAGCCTACAACAAGGCGGAGCCGGTGCGCATCGGATTCAACGAAGGAGAGGAAAAAGGGATCTCCTTCAACCGCCGCTGGTTCATGAAGGACGGCAAGGCGCATACCTGGCCCGGCATCGGCAACCCGGACAACGTGGCTCCCGCCGGCAAGGTGGACTACGCGCTCAGCTTGATCCGCGTGGAATCCCTGGACGGCCGCGTCCTGGGCGTGATCTCCAATTTCGCCAATCACCTGGACCTGATCGGCGGCACCAAGTACTCCGCCGACTATCCCGGAGAGATCTCCCGTCAGCTGAAGAAGGCGCTGGGCGACGACGTGGTCAGCGTCTTCATGAACGGGTGCTGCGGCGACGTGACGCACATCGACTACACGGGAAAATACAAGTTCGGTCCCGACCATTACGTCAAGACCGGCAGGATCCTGGCCTATGACCTGCTCCGTCTGAACGAGGACATCGAGACGGAACCCGCGGAAACGATGAAATGGGCGTCCGAGACCGTGGACATCAAGCGCAGGCAGTATACCGCCGAACAGGTGGCGGAGGCCCGCGAGACCATCCGCGCCATCGAGGAAAAAAGGGAATACGTGGCCGCCGTGGTCTCCGCCAAGGAAGGCGACGAGTTCGTCAAGCCCACGGCCGGGGATCCGGACGAAATGGCCCTGAGCTACGCCCATTCCGCAATCAACCTGTACGAACACCCGATCCTTTCCGAAAAGGTGGAAATGTCCGTGATCCGTCTGAACGACGTGGCCATCTCCTCCATGCCCGGCGAGATGTTCGCCGAGATCGGCATGGACCTGAAGGCCAGGTCTCCCTTCCGAAAGAACATGGTCGTCACCCTGGCCAACAGCATCAACGGTTACATCGGAACGAAGAAGGCCTTCGGGGAGGGCGGCTACGAAGTCACGCTGGACTACTACACGAACCTGATCCCGGAAGCCGCCGAGATCATCACGGAGACGGACCTGAAGCTGCTCCGAAAGCTTTGACTGCCTCTCCCGAATTCCCCGGATCCCGAATCAGAAAGCGCCGAATTACCCGGCGCTTTTTTGTTGTCTTCGGCCGGCGTTGCTTGTTTTTTCCGACACCTTGAGAGTATTTTTCTGACTGTGACAAAAGGCCGTTGATTTGAATCGGCGACTGATTGTACAATTCAAAAGGCAGTATGGGGGCATGTCCGTTCGCCTCCAAAAAACGATACGATCAATCAAAGGGGGAAAGCATGAACAATTTAAGACGTCTTGCCTCGCTGGTCGTCGCCGTCCTGCTCGTTTGCCTGTTCCCCGCCGCCGCTTTTGCGGATGAGGCAACGGTCAAGGCAAGCCTGACGGTCACATCGGGAGAAAGCAGCGCCTCCGTGACGGTCACCGACGACTACCGGGTCGCGGTCACCCTTCCCGAAGGCACCGTCGACATGGCGTCCGTTACCGGAACGATCCTTCTGAACGACGTTTCCGGCCTCGGCGTCACCGGGCAGAGACAGCATACCGTCACACTCAACACCGGCATGACCGGCACGGTCGATCCGAGACAGTTTTTCACCAATCTGTACGCCTTTTCCGGCGCGTCGGCCAACGTGACGGTCGACTATGAGAACGAAGTATCCTATGCCTTCACGGGCAACGGGAGCTCCATCACCGGCACTCCCGACACCGTGGAAGCCGCCCGAGCCGCCTGGCTCGCCCTGATCGGGCACGTCACCACGACGGTCAAGGCCGACAACGACAGCTACGCGATCCTTGCCAACGGATCCTACGTGAAGGTGGGCACCGAGTATCTCCACTTTGACGACAGCTACTCCGGCGACCTCCGTCTGGACAACGTGGGCAGCGTCAGCGCCTTCAAGGCAGCCATCCGCGAAGCGCTCGTCCTGGAAACCGATTATGAAAACCAGGGCAACGTGGCCACCGTCTTCCTGAAGAAGGGAACTGCCCTGGCTCTCGGCACCAGCCTTGCCACCCTGAAGCATGACTACGTGATCGAGGTCACCGTCGGCGACGCGGTCAAGGACGTGATCAGCAGCGCCGTCCTGGAGGGCTTCCGTGCCTGCAGCGGCGGCTCGGAGATGCTGAGCAACGCGATCGCCCTGGCCGACAGGCTTGTGGGCGCCGTCGAGACCGACGGCTCCGTGGACATCAGCCTCCATCCCGCGGACCTTGCCAGGTATTCCGTGTCCCTGGTCTTGGAGGACGAGATCTCCGTCAACTTCTATGTCCAGGACATCGCCCCCGTTGCCGAGCTGTCCAAGTTCGAAGTGAAATACTCCTTCAAAGGGGAGGACGCTCAGACCGGAACGCTTTCCAGCACCAAATCCAACAAGTTCGTCGTCGCAAGATGCGCCGCAAAGGAAATGGGAGACACCGTCAAGATCGAGGTCTTCTACGACAACGTGCTCATCAAGGACATCGAATATTCCGTCCGGCAATATTGCGAAGACAAGCTGGAAGACCCGAAGTCCGGCGAGAAAACCAAGGCTTTGTGCCTGGCAGTCCTGGAATACGGTGCCAAATCCCAGACCTACTTCAACTATGAGACCGACGCACCGGTCAACGCGAACCATTTCTCCGAGGACATTTCCGAAACGACGGTCCCTGACGACTATGCCGCCGTTTCCGAAGGGACCTGCACGGGTCTCAGGAAGTCCACCGTTTCCCTCAGCCTTGAGGCCAAGACGGAACTGAACTTCTACTTCCTCCTCAAGTCCGGTTATGCGGCGGAAGGATTCACCTTCACCTGCGACGGAGCCCCCGTGACACCGGTCGAAAACGAGGACGGCGTGCTGTGCCTCAAGATCGAGGGGATCGCTGCGAAGGATCTGGGCAACACCCTGACGATCGTCGTCACCAACAACGATGACGGCACCGCAAAGACCATCCTGTATTCTCCCCTCAGCTGGGCCCACAGCAAGCAGTCCAGCGGAGCGGAGGCAACGCAGCTCCTCGCCAAGGCACTGTACAACTACTACGCGGCAGCCTACGCCTACAAGCATTGACCAGGGCGACTAAATATCCAGAATACGAATACGGAAAGGAAGAACGACATGAAAGAACGTTACGAAGATGTGAAGCTGGAAGTCATCAACTTCAGCGCCGATGACATCATCTGCGCCAGTGATCCCGAGCTCTGCGGATCCGGCGAAAACGAGACCGAAGAGCAGGAACTGTAATCTGAAAAAGCAATGAAAGGGCGGGCACACCGCCCTTTCATTTCGTACGGAGGAAAACGGTGCAAGAGATCCAGTCTCCCGTGAAGCTTGTCACGGATGTCCTGGGAAAACCGAATACGGACGGGCCGCACTTTCGTCTCACGAAGCACTGTCTCCGGGCAGACTGCGAGGATGGGGTCCTTCTTTTTCACACCCTGACGGGAGAACTGGTACATCTGGAGAAGGGGGAGCTTTCTTCCCCCGAAGCCGCTCCAGCCCTGATCGGCAAGCATTTTCTGATTGATGCCGGGGAAGATGAAAACCGGCAGGCCGATGCGGTGCGCCGCATCGTCGGCGCCCTCCGCAGCCGCAACAGGAAAGTCACGGGCTTCACAGTCCTCACGACCACGGACTGCAATGCCCGTTGCTTCTACTGCTATGAAAAAGGCGTCCGGCGCATTTCCATGACAAGGGAAACGGCGGAGCGGACCGCCGCGCACATCATCGGGGCATCCGGCGGAGAAAAGGTCCGCATCGGCTGGTTCGGCGGAGAGCCCCTGGTCAACGGAGAGGTCATCTCCCTCATTTCCCAAAGGCTCACGGAAGCCGGCGTCCCCTTCTCCGCGCACATGACCAGCAACGGCCTCCTGTTCGACGCAGAGTCCGTCCGGAAGGCAGCTTCCCTGTGGCGGCTGGAGCATGTCCAGATCACGCTCGACGGGACGGAGTCCGCCTACAACCGGATCAAGGCCTATGCGGATGCGCCGGAAAATCCCTTCGAGCAGGTCAACCGCAACATCTCCCTGCTGTTGGAAGCGGGCGTCCGCGTGATCGTCCGGATGAACATGAACCGTCACAACCGCGCCGACCTTTTGCGGCTGGCGGAGGACCTGGGCCGCCGGTACGGCGGGCGGAAGGGCTTTTATGCGCAGCCGGTCCTGCTGCGTTCCTTTGCGGGGGACGTGGGAGGCTTTCACAGCGATGCCGACGAGGTGGCCGCCTACAGCAGTCTCAAGCAGAGGCTGTCCGATCTGGGCATCGGGAGGAACGAGCCCCTGAGCGGCGGATACGGTTCCGTCCGGTGCATGGCCGACAATGACGGCTGCGAGGTGATCCATCCCGACGGCAAGGTCGCCAAATGCGAACATTATGACGAAAACGAAGTGATCGGGGACATCTTTACGGATGTCCGCGATGAGGTTGTCCGGAACTCCTGGAAGGAGGAGATCCGTTTCGACCGCTGCGCGGACTGCCCTTTGTATCCCCGGTGCATCAACCTCAAAAAATGCCCCTGGGCCGCATTCGGCTGCTCGGAGGCACAACAGGAACTGCGCATCGGCAACTATCTGGAGAGGATGAAGAACACCTACCGAAGGCATCTGAACGCCTCCTCTTCCGATGCGAAGGCCCCAATCAACTATGATAATACGGAGATCAACCATGAAGCACCTTTGTAAGAAAATCCTTCTGCCGGTCGTCATCCTTCTGACGATCGCCTTTTCCGTCCTTCTGACCGCCTTTGCCGAGGAGACCTACGTGGCGGAGAACAAGAGCACCGGCACCCGTTACACCAGTCTGGCGGCAGCCCTTGACGAAGCCGCCAGCGGCCAGACCGTCATGATCATTGAAGATGCGACGCTTTCAACCGACGCGGTGGTCAAGAGCGGCGTCACGCTGCTTGTCCCCTACAAGAACGGTACCGCCGCAACGGAGGACGGAACGTCCGACCACGCCAGGATCTTTGCCGACAGGACGGCGACCTACAAGCAGCTGACCGTCAGCGAAGGCGCCACCCTGACCGTGAACGGGACCCTGAACGTCGGCGGCATCATTGGCTTTCCCGGCCAGTATTATCAGGGTCATACCTCCGGCGCCCATGGCAGGATCGTCAACGACGGCACCATCGTCATCGCCGGCACGATGAACACCTACGGCTTCGTGGAGGGAGAAGGGACCGTTTCCGTCGTCAGCGGCGGCAAGGTCTACGAGCCCTTCGTCGTCTTCGACTTTGCGGGCGGCAGCAATACGCAGAGCCTTTACAATGCGGGACAACCCCCCTTCACACAGTACACCATGCAGAACATCTCCTGCGGCCTTTCAATCGCCTATGGCGGACGTCTGTACGGACGCTGCAACCTGTATGCAGGAAGCGCCTACAACAAGACCGATCAGCTCATGGTCGGCACATCGAGCGACACGGCACTGATCAAGATGTCTTCCGGGACCGTGACCAGGACAGTGGACAAGTCCCTGGCCATCTCGGGTGCCACCGCGACCGACACACCCAACTATGGGGCGGACATCGGCAGGGTCACCTATGTGCTGGACGGCGGAGCCGCCTTCGGCTCCATGAGCCTGAAGATCAGGGCCTCTTTTTTCTCCACGACCATCAACGTCAACAAGCTGACCGTTCCCTACTGTCTGGAATATGTGCTGGAGAACGGCACTTACTCCACCTCCAATACGTTCTACGTGCTGCCCGGCGGCGCCGTGAAGATCGGCGAGGGTGCTTCCTTCAGCCTTAACGGGACGATGTATGTCTTCGACGGGCTGCGGCAAAGCGGCATGAGCGGACGCTTCTATCCCTCCACGGAAAAGCTGGCGGCCGCCGGTTTTGCCACCAACGGCGTCCTGACCGTCGACGGCACCTTCAACATCCTGGCAAACGCCACCTTTGGGGGCATTGCCCAATCCACGAAGGCCGGCGGCAGCATCGCCGTCAATGCAAGGGCCATCGTCAACAAGACGAATCTGGCCTTCGGCGGAAGCGCAACCTATGACGACAACAGCGTCACCCTGGATCTGCCGGGACGTGTCCTGTTCCACAACGTGGTGACGAACATGACGGCGGGAACCACCTACGACTCCTATACCGGACGCGAGTGGATCCTCGAGGGATACGACATCAAGAAGTACACCACCTCCAACGGCGCGGATGAGAAGACTTACGCCGAAAACGTCCACGTGACGACCAACCAGCCGATGAGCGGCGAATGGTCCTATGCCGGCCACGAGGTCACCGTTCATCCTGCTCGGGAAACTACCTGCACAGAGATCGGATGGGACGAGGACTATACCTGTGAAGCGGATGACTACAACACTTACACAGAGATCCCTGCCCTGGGACACGACTATGAGTCCTAGGTGACGGCGGAGGCGACCTACGGGCACGCCGGAGGGATCACCCAC
>JAEEGL013630315.1_pt1 | contig 11335 bp, 10 predicted proteins | sample 9134231 | NCBI WGS metagenome assembly JAEEGL01 (sample SAMN16246548, study PRJNA631951) | gut metagenome | biome: gut microbiome; feature: rumen; material: fiber-attached | host: Bos | place: Iran: Karaj | collected 2018-10
GACATCCGCAAAGGTGAGGTATTCTCGCAGGGCATAGTCGAAGTATCCGACAGATTCGTAGTATCCCCCTCCGTCGAAGGTCATGGGCTTGGCGTTCATCGGATTGCCGGGATAGCGGAACCACGCTTCAAGGGCCTGTTTCGCCTGGCTCAGAAGCAGATCCCCGTCCGGGATGAGATCGCGGAAGACGACGGCTCCGAGCGCGGCGGCGGAGATGCAGACGCACCAGAAATTGTGTCCCATCGTGTCGAGGGCGTGGATGCGCGTCCCGGGCAGGACCCAGTCGCTCAGCAGATCGTAAATCCCTTTTTCATACGTTTCCCGGATGACTTGTTCCCGGTCCTCTTCGGAGAGCAGATCGCCGAACAGGGCAAAGCCGAGGGAAGCCGTCACGCAGCGGGAGGCGGTGGGCAGGGAGGTGCGGATGTCGAAGCCGTTGTAAGCGTCGGGACGATACCCGGAATCGATCCAGCTCTCCTCCCGGACGAGGTCGAGCAGGATGCGGCGCGCACAGTCGGCGTAACGCCGGTCCCCGGTGCAGGCATACGCGAAGCCGAGGAGCCTCATGTCGCAGCTTCCCCGCTCCGCACAGCGCGCGGCATCCGCCAGCAGACCGTCGACGAGGGCGCGCAGACCGGGCTCGGAGGCGGTTTTCAGGCGTTCGATCTCTTCTTCGGAAAACAGGGCGTTCGGTTTCATGCGGCATCCTCCCTCATTCCTTCGCATCTTCGATGAAGCCTGCGGGCGTTACGATCCCGTAAGGGGTCGCGTCCTCATGCACGACGCGGAGACGGTCGATCCCGTAGGTTTCGAGCACCTTTTTCCACCGCTCGAGCATCCCCTCCGCGTACTCCACGGCGACGAATCCGGCGGTCAGGTAGGATTTCAGCGCGGCAGGCCGTCCCTCGCTCGTCGTCAGAGACACGTAGGGAACGCCCCTGCCGCGCAGCGTTTTCTGGATCTGATGCGAGAGGTATTTTGCCAGCCCCCGTCCGCGGTACGCCTCCTTGATCCCCACCCAGTGCATGTCGCCGAATCCGGCCGGCTGATGAACGAAGGAGGTCGCGGTCCCGATATGCTCGCCCCCGTGATCGAGAAACCAGACGTCCTCCTCGGGACGGATGTCCTTGAAGTCATATATCTCCTGCCTGAACCGCTCCTCATCCGTCTCCTCGGAAGAGGTCCAGGTGCGGATGCATTCGTTCCAGTCATGAACGTCGCGCGCGTGTGTCTTCTCCGAAAAATGGGAGAAGGAATAGCCCTCCGGGAGCACGAGATCGGGGAGCGGATCGTCGGTGAACCAGTACATTTTGAGCTGTGACATGGGAGCCTCCTTATCGCCTGAACAGGTCGTCGCGGTATCGATAGATGATTTTGCCGTTATCGAAGATCACATCCCGGTATCCGAATGCCGACGGCACGCCGCTGAACTGCGCTTCCCGGATGGCCGAGACGCCGGGGGATCCGCTCTCGAGTCCGATGTGGTAGTTGCCGTTTTCCGGGACCTCGAAGAGAAGCTGTACCTCTTCCCATCCGGATCCCGGGACCGGCGCTTCGGCGATGAGCGCACCCGTGTCGAGTGCGCGCACGAAGAGATGCGCCCCGTTCTCCGTCTTGGCTTCCGCGCGGAAGAGGAGCTTCCGGCCCGCCTCCATCCAGAGCCCCTGGAAAATCGCCGAACGGCTTCCCCGGGGATCGATCCGGCCGTACGGTTTTTCGCCGCTCTCGGGATGACGCTCGACGTCCGCGTCCCCCGTCATCGCCCAGAAGCACCGTCCCTGCTCGAAGTTCCCGTTGCAAAGGACCGGGCTGCTGCGGAAGCAGTTCATGTCGCTGATCTGTGTCTCGAAGAAATTCGCCTCGATCCCGTCGATCGTGTTGTTCTCGAAGCGCACCGTCGTGACGGGCGGCGGCCATCCTTTGTCGCAGTAGGGATTGTACAGCCAGACCCCCATCGTCTCGAAATGATTGTCGTGGATGAAAAGATTCCGCACCTCGATCTTCTCGGGATCCGGACAGCCGATGCCCCAGAGGATCATGCCGAACGCCTTGCAGTGATCGGAACGGAGGTCGTTGTGGTCGATTTCAATGTTCAAAGAGGGCTGGGGATCATCGCTCGACCACCACTCGCTCTTCCGCGGGTCCCGGTACGAGGAAAAGAGGTAGACGGAATCGTCCCCCGTCATCATGGTGCAGCCGGTGACGCGGATGTTCCGGCAGTTCATCATGCAGATCCCGTCACCGTTGCCGTGGGAGCTCCCGTCGATCCGAACGTTCCGGATCAGGCCGTCGGTCGACGAAAACGGCATCATGGCGTAGCTGTGGTAGTTCGTGATATGGACGTCTGCGATCTCGAAGCGATGGCAGTCGAAGAAGCCGATCGGACAGATCTTGAGGATCTTTTCGGGATCCGCCACCTCCATCATGCGGATGCAGCCGGGACCGCGGACGGCGAAATCGTGCGCGCCGCGCTCGGCGAAGAGGAGGGGATAATTGCGGTACCACCAGTGGCTCCACTTGATCTCGGCGGAATAGTTGTGCCCGGGCATGGGCCGATACGGCTCGTAACCGCCCGGGACGGGCTTGACGTAATCTCCAGGATCGGGACTCTGGCATAGCTCTGCGCCTTCTTCGAAGAACAGCGCCGTATGGTTGCGCAGCACGAGGGTCCCCGTGTGAAACCGATGTCCGGCGGGCAGAACGACGGTACCGCCGCCCATTGACGCGGCAGAATCGATCGCATTCTGGATGGCGGCGCGATCGCAGACCGTCCCGTCCCCGCGCGCGGAAAAGGGCGGATCGGTGACGCGGATCAAATGCTTTCCGATGCGGATGCTTCGATTGTCCTCCATGAGCACCTCCGTTGAATGTGTCAGAAATACAGCTTTCGGATCGTATCGCGCGCGGCGTAATACGCTTTTTTCGGAACGCAGTTCACGTCGCAGAGGCCCCAGTAGCATTCCGCGGGGCAGTTCTCGTGATGGCAGTGCCAGCAGGTGACGGCGTCGGAGAAGCAGAACATGAAGTTTCCCATGACGTGCGGATGTGCGGCGAAGATCTCGAGCCCGCGCGCCATATACGCCGCCTGCACCTCCTCGCAGTGGCCGCCCGGCAATTCATGGCACCACGCCTTGTGATAGCAGACCGGCTCGAGCTTTTCCGCGTTGTCGGGGCAGCTGCCGAGTTCTTCCGGCGACAATGTTGCGCCGCCCGAGGAATAGCCCCATTCGCTGATGAGGACGGGCAGGCCGAAGGTATTCCACATATCGTCGATGATCGGAGGCCAGTCCTCGATCGTGCCGCCGCTCCATGAGCCGAAATAGCCGTCGTCGCCGAGATATCCGAAGGGGTGCTCGCCCCGGAACAGCATCTCGCCCGCCCGGCGGCTGCCCTCCCACCAGTATGAGAAGTTTGTCCCGCAAACGGCGCCGGGGTTGATCTCGCGGATGCCGAACGCGGTCTGACGGCATGCCTCCGTGCAGATCTCGAGCGGTACGTCGCCGGAAAATGTCGCGCCGTCCAGCTCGTTCATGCACTGCCAGAGCAGAGGCGCGCACTCCCCGAGATCCTGCGCCATGAACGACGCCGCCCGCCGCACGTTCCGGAAGAACTCCGGCGTCCCGATCTTTCCGCAGATCGCCTCGGGATAGCCGAAGATCGTCGGCGTGGACGGCATGACCTTGAGACCCGCCTCGTGCGCGGAGCGGATCGTCGCGCGGACCTTTTCCCAGCGCGGACTGATCGTTCCTCCCACGGCATCCGCCCACGGGAACGGCACGTTCAGCCGGATCCAGTCCGTGCCGAGCTCCTTCACGAGGTCCCATCGCTCCAGCGGAGAATAGGCGTATACCACGCCCCGGATTTTGTCTTTCAGCGGAATTGTCATCGTTTTTCCCCCTTCATGGTCGGACTTGAGCGCCGCAGGACCGGCCGCGTGGTGCGGGAGCCGGACGGATCGGTCCGCGCGCGTGGATCCGCAGCGCACGTGTGTGATGTCCGTATCTATCATATCACATTTTGATCCGGTCGGCAAGAGATTCCGATGACTTCCAGGCGGAATATCGCCAAATTTCCGTTCCGAACACGGTCCGCGCAGAGTGCAGGGGCTTTTGACAGCTTATCCGTTTCGGCAGGATTCCCTGCAATCTGTCCGGGGAACTTGACAGTGACAGTGAGCTGTGTTATAATGATCTTGCTTTTCGGAGCCGCTCTCTGCCGGGCTCGAAGAAGATAACGACGGAAGGGCCGCCGGGAAGCGCCCCCTGCACGGGCAAGCGCCGATCATCCGTATTCCGAAGGGCGGATGCGTGCGGGCGGAGGATTCGAACCGTAAGAAACCGCTGACAAGGAGGCGCGCATGACGATCCGGCACATCCGTATCTTCGAGGCCGTGTGCAACGCGGGCTGCAACACCACGCGCGCGGCGGAGGCACTGCACATGACGCAGCCCGCCGTGAGCCTTGCGATCTCGGAGCTCGAATCCTATTACGGCGTCCTCCTGTTCGACCGGATCGCCAGACGGCTCCATCTGACCGAAGCGGGACGCGAATTCCTCGACTATGCCCGGCGCATCACGCTCACCTTCGACGACATGGAAAAAACGGTCCGCAGCTGGGAATCCAAAGGGATCCTGCGGGTCGGCGCGAGTATTTCCGTCGGCGCGAAGCTCATGCCGGAGCTCGTCGCACGGTTCCGCGGCATCGCCCCCGACATCCGCGTGAAGGTGAAGATCGACCGCTCCGACCGGCTGGAAGAAGCGATCGCCGCGGGAGACATCGATCTTGCGCTCATCGAAGGGATCGCGCACGATCCGAACCTCATGGTGGAAGACTTCATGGAGGACCACCTCGCACTCATCGCCTCCCCGGACGCCGTCAAGCCCGGCGAAGCGGTGACCCGCGCGGACTTTGCCGGCATGGAATTCCTGCTTCGCGAGCGGGGCAGCGGGACGCGGGAGATCTTCGAGAGCACCCTTGCCGCCGCAGCCATGCCCCTGCCCGATCCCGCGTGGGAGAGCCTCTCGACGGCAGCCCTCATGAACGCGGCGGAAGCGGGACTCGGCGTCGCGGTGGTACCGCGCAGGATGGCCGAAGAGATGATCGCGGCCGGCCGCGTCGCGGAATTCTTCGTCGAAGGACTGACCTTCAGGCGGACCTACAAGATCGTCTGGCACCGGGACAAGAAATTCACCCGCGCGGCGCGGGACTTCATCGCGCTCTGCCGGGACGGCGGCGATCCGGACAAGCGAAAGGACAACTGACATGCCAAGAGAAACGAGCATCATCAAACGCGCCATCTCGCGCGACGGCGGGATCCGCGTGATTTTCTGCGACAGCACCGCCGTCGTGCGCCGTTCGTGCGAGATCCACCACACCTCGAAGACCATGACCGCGACCCTGGGACGCGCGCTCACCGCAACCTCGCTCATGTCTTCGCTCCTCAAGGACAGGGACAACACCCTCACGCTCCAGTTCCGCGGCGACGGCCCGGCGGGCAGCGTGATCTGCGTCGGCGACTACAAGGGCAACGTCCGCGGATATGCGGACAACATGGCGCTCGAGCTCCAGCCGAACGCACAGGGCAAGCTCAACGTCGGCGGCGCGATCGGGCGGGGAAGCATGTACGTCATCAAGGACCTCGGCATGAGCGAGCCTTACGTCGGCGTCTCGCCCATCGTCTCGGGGGAGATCGCGGAGGACGTCACCGAGTATTTTGCGACCAGCGAACAGACGCCCACGGTATGCGCGCTCGGCGTGCGGGTCGACCGGGACAACATGTGCTTTGCCGCGGGCGGGTATCTCGTCCAGCTCATGCCGGGCTATGACGAGGCGGACATCGAAAAGCTCGAGACCAACGTGAAAATGGCGGGCTCCGTGTCGAAGCAGATCGCGGACGGGCTCGACGGCGACGAGATCATTGCGATGCTCTTCGACGGCATCGAATACGAACTGTTCGACGAGTTCGACATCGCCTACGTCTGCCCCTGCGAGCGGGAACGCTACCTGCGCGCCCTCGTCTCGCTGAACGAAAAGGACATGCAGGAGCTGTACGATGCCGGAGAACCCGTCGAGACGCGGTGTCAGTTCTGCGGCAAAACCTACGTCTTCGAGCTCGGCGAGCTGCGGCAGGCGCGGGAAAAGGCCAGGGCCGAAAAAGAAAAGAACGATCCGACCGAAACGCCGGCCGGGGAAGAGAAAGGAGACGGGCAATGATCAAACTCGAACGGACCGCCGTCATGAATCTGGAGAACGCGCTCCGCGGCATGCGCAATCCCATGAACAGCTGGGCGAAATCGGACAGCTATACGGACGAGGCGGGCAACTACGTCGTCGGGGAAGCGGACCTCGATCTCGCCGAACGGCTGGCGAAGTCCGGAACGGATCACCGGAAATATCTGCGCATGATCTTCGTCTCGGTCGACGTGACCGCGCCGCTCTACTGGTGGAAGGAGTACGATACCTACAAAGTCGGGACCGTCGCGAACTCCACCTCCACGATGCACAAGATCCATGCCAAGCCGTTCAGCCGGGAGGATTTCAGCTGCGACCGCATGTCTCCGACGGCGCTTGCCTGCCTCGACCATACGATCGAGGTCCTCGAGGATCGCCGGCTGAAATTCCTCGAAACGAAGGACACGGCGTACTGGCACGACATGATCCAGCTGCTGCCGACGTCGTACAACCAGATGCGCACCACCACGCTCAACTACGAGACGCTTATCAACATCTATTACGCGCGCCGGAATCACAAGCTCACCGAATGGCACGTCTACTGCGACTGGATCGCCGGCCTCCCCTATGCCGATCATTTCATCACCAATCTGAAATAGGGAAAAGAAATCCGCCCCCCTCGAGAGGACGGATTTTCTGTTATGCTTTTGAATGCTCGAATTCTTCCCGCAGGATCGCGTAATGCAGCCGGTCGTGATACGCGCCGCAGAACCACACCGCGCGCCGCTCATGTCCCTCAAGCGTGAAGCCGGAATCTTCCAGCGATTTTTTCGCCGCATCGTTGATGTCGAGCGTGTTTGCCGCGATGCGTTCCAGCCCGAGATACCGAAACCCGTAATCGAGGAGCAGGGCGAGGGCCTGTTTGCCGTAACCGCGGCCGCGATCCGCCATGCGCGCGATGCCCATCCCGACCGTGCAGTTCCGGTTCGTCCGGTCGATGTCCTGCAGGGCGATGTCGCCGATCACGCGCCCGGAGTCCCGCAGATAAATGCCGAGACGCACATTCCGCGTGCCCTGTAAGTTCTGGATTTCTTCGAACCAACCGTCCGCACGTTCTTCGGAGAGCCCGAGATACGGCTGCTCTGTCGGATGCTCGAAATCGTATTCCGTCTCCCTCCAAAGCGTCCTGCAGTCTTCGCGGCTGAGGGTTGCGAGAACAATGTCTTTGCCTTGCAGTCTGTCCATCGATGTTTTCCTTTCCGACGTTAATTCATAAAATGCCCCGTGCAGACCGCGCCGTCGGTCCCGTCGAGCAGAACCGGGACGATCTCTCCGATCCCGGCTTTCCCGGGGATCCTCTTCAATTCGACGAAGTGCTCGCTGTGCCCGGAGCACATCCCGCCGACGCATTTCTCGACGAGAAGCATGACGGGCGACGCCCGGTGCGCTTCCGTATATTCCGCGAGGAGTTCGCGCCGGATCTCGGCCCCGACCGCTTCGAGCCGCGCCGCGCGGTCATGCTTGACGGCTTCCGGGACCTGATGATCCATGGCGGCTGCCTCGGTACCCTCCCGCTTCGAGTAGGGGAAGATGTGCAGATGCAGGAACCGCGCCGCCCGGCAGAAGGCCTCGGTCTCTCGGTACTGTTCCTCCCCTTCGCCCGGAAACCCGACGATCACATCCGCCGAGAACGTGGCGTCGGGACGCGCGTCCTTCATCCGCCGGATCGCAGCCAGGACCGCCTCGGCACGGTAGCGCCGCCGCATCGCCGCGAGGACGGGATCGCTCCCGCTCTGCACGGAGAGGTGAAAATGCGGCAGCAGCTTCGGACAGTTCCGCGCGGCCTCGCAGAACACCTCGTTCATCACGGTCGGTTCGAGCGAGCCGAGCCCGATCCGTTCGATCCCGTCGATCGCCTGCACCTCCCGGATGAGCTGTGCGAGCGCGTGTCCGTAGGGCCTGCGGTCATCGAAATCCAGCCCGTAGGACGCCGCTTCGATGCCCGTGAGGATGACCTCCTTCGCGCCGGCTTTCGCAAGGCTCGCCGCTTCTTCGAGCACGAGGGCGGGATCCTTCGAGCGGACCGGGCCGCGCGCCTTGCGGATGAGGCAGTAGGAACAGCGGTTGTTGCAGCCGTCTTCGATCTTGATGTAGGAGCGCGTCCGCATCGGCGCGGTGAGCGTCATCTCCACGCCGTGCCGTCCGACGGGCGGGTCCACGTGCGCGGCGTTCTCCGGGATCTGCCCGCCGAGGATCGCGAGGACCGTGTCCGCCAGAGAAGCCTTCCCCTCGTTTCCGCAGACGTACACGACGCCGTCCGTCGCCGCGGCTGCCTCCGGGTCCACCTGCGCGAAGCATCCGGTCACGACGACGCGGGCAGCATTCTGTGCGGCGCGGCGGATCATCTGCCGGGATTTGCGGTCGCTTTCGGCGGTCACGGTGCAGGTATTGACGACGGCGACGTCCGCCGGATCGCCGAAGGGAACGATCCGGACGCCGGCCGAGCGCAGCCGCGCGCAGAGAGAATCGGATTCGTACTGATTGACGCGGCAGCCGAGCGTCAGGACGGAAACGGTGGCTTTCATCGGGCATGCTCCTTGATACAGCGGTTCCGGGCAATGAATGCCCGCTGTTATTTTACCATCGCCGGAGGGCAAAGTAAACCGTTTCGTGCGAAAAATTCCGGGAAAAAGAAAAAAATCTGTCCGGAAGGGTTGAAAACCCGCGGCGGATGGGGTATAATGATTCGAATACAAAATCATCCGAAAGGAACCATGACCATGATCAACTATGAGACATTCCACGTGGTGGATCATCCGCTCATCAAACACAAGCTTTCCATCATGAGAGCCAAGGAAACCGGCTCCAAGGACTTCCGGCAGATGCTTTCCGAGATCACCATGCTCCTGTGCTATGAACTGACGCGTGACCTTCCGGTGGAAGACGTGGAAATCGAGACTCCCGTCGCGAAGATGACGGCACAGCGCATCGACGGCAAGAAGCTCGCCATCGTTCCGATCCTGCGCGCGGGCCTCGGCATGGTCGACGGCATCCTCAACCTCGTCCCCGTGGCGAAAGTCGGTCATATCGGCATGTACCGCGACCCCGAGACGCACAACCCGGTCGAATACTACTGCAAGCTCCCCACGGATATCGAAGAACGCTATGTCATCGTCTGCGATCCCATGCTGGCGACGGGCGGTTCCGCTTCCGACGCGATCACGCTGCTGAAGCAGCGCGGCGTGAAGCAGGTCAAGCTCCTCTGCCTCGTCTCCGCTCCCGAAGGCGTCGAACGCTTCCAGAAGGATCATCCGGAGGTGGAGATCATCACCGCGGCGCTCGACGAACGCCTGAACGAACATGCGTACATCGTTCCCGGCCTCGGCGACGCGGGCGACCGTCTCTTCGGCACCAAATAAGAAATGCACCCAAATCAGGCGGGGAATCTCGGTTTCCCGCTTTTCTTTTGACAGGAAACCGCATGAAACGCTTTGAAATCAACGAAAACGACGCAGGCCAGCGCCTCGACAAATTCGTCTCGAAGGTCACCGTCGGCATGCCGAAATCCCTCCTGTACAAGTGCATCCGGCAGAAGCGGATCAAGGTCAACCGCAGCCGCGCACACGAGGGGGACATCCTCTCGCCGGGGGACGTCGTCGAGATGTACGTCCCGGACGAATTCTTCGAAGAGGGGAAAGGCGCGACGGACTATGCAAAGGCGAAGATCGTCCCGACGATCGTCTACGAGGACGCGGATCTCCTGCTCTGCGACAAGAGGCCCGGGATCCTCGTGCATCTCGGAGACGAGGGCGATCCGAACCGCGCCGAGGCCGCCGAGCGGGAAACGCTTCTCTACGCCCTGACCGCGCTCCTCGCGAACCGCGGCGAATACGACCCCGCGGCGGAGAATTCCTTTGCGCCGGCGCTCTGCAACCGCATCGACCGAAATACCGGCGGCATCGTGATCTTGGCGAAAAACGCCAAGACCCTGCGCGCAGTCAACGAGGCCATCCGCGAGGACCGCGTCACGAAGCGCTATCTCTGCGCCGTTCACGGAATGCTGCGGGAGGGGTCGGTCCTCCGCGCGTGGCACCGCAAAAACAACCGCACCAATACCGTCGAGGTCACGGACAGCCCGCTCCCCGGCTCGAAGGAGATCGTCACGAAGGTGAAGCCTCTCGCATACCGCCGGGAATACGATCTCTCGCTCTGCGAGGTGACGCTCGTGACCGGCAGGACCCACCAGATCCGCGCGCATCTCGCCCACATCGGCCATCCCCTTCTCGGAGAGGGGAAATACGCGAAGAACGCCGCGGACCGGAAGATGGGGTACAGCTCCCAGGCGCTCTATTCCTGCGCCGTTTCGTTCCGCTTTCCGGAAACCGAACCGCTTTCCCGGCTCAACGGGCGGGTGTTTGCGGTCGATCCCGCGGGCATCGATTTCCTGTCTCTCTTCCCGGAATTCGATTTCCGGCGGCATTTTCGCGGATCGGTGGAAAAGTGACCGAGATTTTGCCCTGATTTGCGCGGATATTTACAATTAAACCTTGTTTTTTGCGTGAATGTCGGCTATAATTGTGATAATCAGACAAAAATCCGGCATCGCACCCATGCCCGCGCGGCATGATTTCAGAGATACAGAAGAGGTGATCCCTTTTGGCATATACCTTCAGCGGCGGCATCCATGTCGAGGAGCACAAAAACACGCGAAAGTGCCGCATCGAGACCCTCCCGCCGCCCAAAACGGTGATAATCCCCCTGTCCCAGCACATCGGCGCGCCCGCCGTTGCGACGGTCAGCCCCGGCGAGGAAGTGACGCTCGGTCAGATGATCGGGAAGGTCGCGGAGGAGATGCTCGGCTGTCCCGTTCACGCGAGCGTGTCCGGCAAGGTCCGGGAGATCGTCAAGAAGACCATGCCCACCGGCGCGACGGTCGAACATATCGTCATCGACAACGATATGAAGGACACGCCCTGTCCGGACATCAAACCCATTGAAAAAAAGCTGACCGACGTATCGACCGAGGAGATCGTTTCGATCATCCGCGAAGCCGGCATCGTCGGCATGGGCGGCGCGGCGTTCCCGACGTATGCGAAGATCAATTCCGCCCTCGGCAAGGTCGACCGCATCATCATCAACTGCGCGGAGTGCGAGCCCTTCATCAC
>JAEEGL015482116.1_pt1 | contig 11335 bp, 7 predicted proteins | sample 9134231 | NCBI WGS metagenome assembly JAEEGL01 (sample SAMN16246548, study PRJNA631951) | gut metagenome | biome: gut microbiome; feature: rumen; material: fiber-attached | host: Bos | place: Iran: Karaj | collected 2018-10
GATCTTGTGGAGTTTGATTTCGATGATCCCGTAACGGAAGACCTCGATCTGCTGGCTGACCTTGAGATGAAGCCACACCTGTTCTATGCATACTCCGACAGTAACAATGAAGTGCATACAGACTATATTTACGGAAAAACAGGTACTACTAAGTATTTCCCGACAAACCTTGATACTCCCGACGGCTTCAACACCGCATGGGTACAGTCAGGCTCAGGCCTTGAATATTCTCCCGAGACACTTGATATACAGAAGCTTACTGCAACAACAGACGGCGAACTGTATACATATTATGCTGATCTGGATTTCAACTACACACCTTCCCGTTCCGCAACGATAGAGACGGATACCACCAAAAACAACTATCAGAGGATAAACTACAAAGTCATCCCGTTCTATTTCCATGGTAATACAGATGACTTTGCCGGCGGTGATTATAAGATAAAATCCTACTATGTGATAGTTGCATATGGCGGTAAATACTACATTACCGGAAATGACGGCGTCGAGAATCTGACGGAATTCAGCAGTGATCCTGCTCTCACAGAGTTTATAGAGTTTAATCTGAGTCAGTATGCTTTTAGGCTTACTGACGGTACAGACATAAGCTATGATGAGCTTGTATCCTCGAAAAAATACGGCGAAGTTGAACTTGCTTATGTTGCCGGAGTAGAGGGCGGCTTGTCGCGTGTAACAGTAAGGACAGAAGACGGTAATGTAAATAATATTGAGGGCACTGTTGTAAGCAGCAACGGAAATATGTATGGCTCTGAAGGTGCTGTACTGTCGTTCCCGACAAAATCCGTTACAGGTGAGCGCAGCTTTGGCTGGTTCAGAGCAGATTATTCAACCGGAATGTGGTTTAACGTGTGTGATGATCAGCCTGTTGAAAGCTTCACTGTATATGATTTAACTCAGTATGATAACGATGATCTGTTGCATAATAACACTTATCAGGGCGCATACTACAACGAAGTCGATATTGGTTACTTGGAAGGTGGTACATTCCAAAAGCTTGGTTCTGAACGAATATACTACTGGAACGATAGGCTGTATCGTCTTGAAAAGACGAACAATGAATACTTTATGCTTTATTTAATGATTTATGACGGAAGCGAAAATGTCAATCCTGTTGAATACAAAGTTGGAAACGCTGTTTACAGCGCATATGTCAATGAGTATATCTACAGTGATACCGACTCGAAGCATCTTGTAAGGATGATAATCGACAAACCCAGTTGGGTTCAGACAACAACATAACAACTCTCGGAAGGACAGGATCTCCTGTCCTTCCCTTGTGTAAGGAACGATATGAAAACTATACTTAAATGTGCAGTCACCTTTGCTGTGACGCTTGCAGTATGCTTTGGCTTATTGTGTGCGGCTTGCGCCGTGCCGCTCGGTGCGGTACGGGATAATCTCACGAGCAGTGCCGACAAGATGGCGCGGCACGACCCCCATGAAATGAGCACGGACGGGATATACCACAGCGTGTGCGACAACTATGCGGATGCTGTGCTGTTCGGCGTGTGCGCGAATATAGAGGATGTTCCCGCCGATGTCATAGATGCGAGATATTATGACGACGGCTACGGCGCCGCTGTGGGCATACGCGCATCGCTTTCGGGCTATGAGCCGAATGTGCCCTATGCCCGCTACTGGCACGGGTCGCTGATGCTGATACGCCCGCTTCTGGCGGTATTTGACATAGACGGCATAAGGATAACGCTGTCCGTGCTGATACTCCTGCTGTTCGCCATTGATGCATGGATGCTGTTCAGGCGGAACAGGGCGGCAGGCGTGATATTCCTGCTGTCCGCTATACTCACCCAGATATGGTATACCTGCACCACGCTGGAGTATATGCCCGTATATATCATCATGCTCGCAGGCATACCTTTATATATAAGGTATGCGGAGAATGACGGCGCACTCATGGTATTGTTCGCTGCTGCAGGCACGCTCACGGCGTTCACGGATTTCCTCACGGCGGAGACTCTGACCGTGCTTATGCCGCTGACGGTGGTATTCATGCTGTGCCCGCAGAAGAGAGACAACAGGGCGAGCCTGCTCCTTGCCGTGTATTCCTGCCTTGCGTGGGGCATATCCTATGTATGCACCTTCCTGGTGAAATGGATCATCGCATCGGCGGCAACGGGCATGAGCATAAAGGATATCGCGCTGTCGCAGGCGGCAGAGCGTGCCTCCGGCCTGCCCGAGGGTATAGGCTCGCATATAGAGCTGGTCTTCGCAGCGATAGGTGCGAACATGACTATGCTGACCCCTGCCGCAGACAAGCTGAATATCGCAGGTATAGGCGTGTGGTGCGTCATATTCGCCGCAGTATGCCTGTTTGTAGGATGTATGCGCACCGGCAGGCAATTCATGCCCGGGGCGGCGCTTATACTCATAGCCGTGCTGCCGCTCATAAGATTTATCGTGCTGGCAAATCACTCATTCCTGCACTGTTATTTCACATACCGCGCACTTATGCCGTCGATAGCGGCTGTATCGGCTATGGTATGGTATCGTCTGCCCGAGGAGAAGAAGAAAAAACGCAAAGCCCGCTGAGCCCGTTGGGCATAGCCTACAAAGTCTGTTCCGCCGACTTGACAAATCTGCACATATGTAGTATAATAAAATAGATTTTGTGTTCGTTAATTTTCCCTGCGCATATGCAGATGCCCTCCCCTCATCTATCTTTATTTGTCAGAATCGGGAGTGCTGCGCAAGGGTCATAATATGGAGGTTTAGATGTCAGATAAGACAAATCAGTTCGGAGAGAAGCTGACGGGCAAGAAGAAGAGTGCAAAGAAGCCCCAGCTCCCTCCCAAGGGAGTATCTGCTGCCGCATTTGAGAAGCAGCAGCGCCATCCCGCACGCACAGCCCCTTCCAAGAAGAAGGCGAAGGAGATACCCGAGGAGCTCCGCATCGCGGACAATACCGTATATGAGAAGACATCGTATGAGCTCAGCCAGATAGAGAAGATATACGGTGAGAAGCTCACAGGCAAGAAGAAAAAGACGGAAAAGCAGGAAAAGCCCGTAAAGAAGACGGAGAAGAAGCCTGCAGAGAAGCGCGCCGAGAAGGCCAAGCCCGAGAAGAAGGCCGACAAGAGCAAGAAGAAAAAGCCCGAGAAGTCCGAGAAGCCCAAGAAGAAGGAGCAGACTGCGATAAAGCCCGCCGAGTCCAATCACAAGGCGGTAAAGCGCACTCCCGTGAAGATCATCCCTCTCGGCGGCCTCAATGAGATAGGCAAGAATATGACCGCATTTGAATGCGGAAATGATATATTCATCGTGGACTGCGGCCTTGCATTCCCCGATACGGATATGCCCGGCGTAGACCTCGTGATTCCCGACTTCACCTATGTGGAGCAGAACCGTGACAGGGTGCGCGGCATCGTGATAACCCACGGCCACGAGGATCATATAGGCGGCCTTGCGTATCTGCTGCAGAAGGTCAATATACCAGTGTATGCCACACGCCTTACGCTTGCGCTGATAAACGGCAAGCTCAAGGAGCACGGCATGGAGAATTCCGTCAGGATGGTGGCGGTGCAGCCTAAGGAATCCGTGAAGATGGGCTGCATGACGGTGGAATTCATCAAGGTCAACCATTCCATACCCGATTCCGTGGGCCTTGCAGTGCATACCCCTGCGGGCATAATCATACATACCGGCGACTTCAAGGTGGACTTCACCCCCATAGACGGCGGTGTCATAGACCTTGCTCGCTTCGGTGAGCTCGGCAGCAAGGGCGTGCTTGCCCTTATGTCGGATTCTACCAATGCGGAGCGCCCCGGTCATACCGCATCCGAGCGCAAGGTGGGCGAGTCCTTCGAGCGCCTTTTCGCCCGTGCAGACGGCAAGCGCATAATAATCGCCACATTCGCATCGAATATACACCGCATACAGCAGATAGTAAACAATGCTGTCATAGACGGCAGAAAGGTGGCTGTATTCGGCAGATCCATGCTCAACGCCATATCTGCGGCTACGGAGCTCGGCTATCTTGATGCCCCCGAGGATCTCTTCATCGACGTGGAGATGATGAACAAGTACCCTCCCGAAAAGGTAGTACTCATCACTACGGGCAGTCAGGGCGAGCCTATGTCCGCACTCACGAGAATGGCTATGGGCGAGCACCGCAGCGTGTCCATCACGCCGCAGGACTATATCATAATCAGTGCCACTCCCATACCCGGAAATGAGAAGTACGTCACAAGAGTAGTGAACGAGCTCCTTCGCTCCGGCGCAGAGGTCATATACGAGAGCATGTACGATGTGCATGTATCGGGCCATGCGTGTCAGGAGGAGATAAAGCTCATCATGGCACTCACCCGTCCGAGATTTTTCATACCCGTACACGGTGAATACAAGCATCTGAAGAAGAACGCATCCATCGCATATTCTATGGGCATACCCTCCGACAGGGTGACGATAGCATCCATAGGCGATGTGATCGAGACAGACGGTGTGAATATGAAGATCACAGGCAAGGTGCAGGCGGGCAAGGTGCTCGTTGACGGCCTTGGCGTAGGTGATGTAGGCTCGGTGGTGCTGCGTGACAGAAAGCATCTGGCAGAGGACGGACTTATCATCGTAGTGGCTGTGGTGGACAGCATATCGAGGACGCTCGTATCGGGGCCTGACATCGTATCCCGCGGCTTTGTGTATGTGCGCGAGAACGAGGAGATGATAAGCGAGGCGCGCGAGCTCATGAAGAAGTCGCTCAGCCGTCTGCTGCTCAGCTCGAACCGTGACTGGAACATGATAAAGAACGGCATGAGGGACGACCTCAGCGAGTTCATATACAGGAAGACGGGACGAAATCCCATGATACTTCCCATCATTGAGGAAGTCACATAAGATCGTACAGACATCTTAATAAATCTGTCGTCGGAGGTGATCGTATTGACCGGCAAAGGCTGGCGTCTGTTCAAGCTGATATCTATGCTGCTGGTGCTGTCGGCACTCGGCTGCGCATATGTGCTCTCTTCATATGACAGCACGAAGTGCTGGATAATGCTGATCATAGTATCGCTTGTTAGCATATCATACCTTTTGCTGTTCAGGCAGTCTGAGAAGAATCTGCACAGCTTCCTGTCGGAGATGGAGGCTCAGCTCGACCTGACCATAAGCGACTCTCTTGAGAAATTCCCCGCACCTGCGCTCATCATAGATGAGGCGGGCACGATAATCTGGTTCAACAAGGCATTTTCCGAGAAGATACATCCGGAGGATTCCTACGGCCAGAACATAAAGAAGCTCATCGACATAGACCTTGACGAGCTGCTCGCAAATGCGGACAAGGCCACGGAATTTGATTCGGGCAATTACAGGATCATAGCCGCAAGCGCCGAGAGAGACGACAACGACGACGGCATAAGCACCCGCCTCACTATGCTGTATTTCCAGGATATATCGGAGATGCTCGATGTGAAGCGCCGCTATATAGATGAGCGCGTGTACGTCACTATGATAATGATAGACAACCTTGACGAGATGCTCTCAAACAGCAAGGACTCCGACAAGGGTCATATCACTATGCAGATAGACAAGCTCATCGAGGACTTCATCGACGACCACGGCGGCGTAGTCCGCAAGAATGCGACGGACAGATATTTTGCGATGCTCGCCGACGCTGAGATACGTCATCTTGAGGAGGAGCAGTTCCATTCGATACTTGACCGTGCTCATGAGATCATGATATCCGAGCATTATCCCGTGACCCTTTCCATAGGCATAGGCAAGGGCGGCAGCACCATCGCCGAGAGCGAGGAGCTTGCAAGGGAAGCTCTTGATATGACCCAGGGCAGAGGCGGCGACCAGGTAGCCATCAAGGAGGGTGCGAACTTCAAGTTCTACGGAGGAAGCACTCAGGGTACAAACAAGTCCACCAAGGTCAAGACCAGGATATTCACCACCTCTCTGATAAATCTCATCCAGAGCAGCGATCATGTGCTCGTAATGGGACACAAGAGGGGAGACCTGGATGCGGTAGGCTCGGCTGCAGGCCTTGCGGGTGCGATACGCGCCCTGGGCTTCAATGCCTATGTCTACTCCAATCTCAGCGACACCAATGCGATGCCGCTCATAAACAGGCTGCGCGACAACCTTGACGACGATATAGACCTGTTCGTCAGCGAGGATACTGCACTGCGCACCATGACGGAGAATACGCTCCTCATCATAGTCGATACCAACGAGATAAGCCAGATAGACAGCAGCACGATATACGAGAAGGCATCGTCCTTCGGCGAGAAGACGCACAGGATAGTGTATATAGACCACCACAGGCAGTCGGCGGGCACGAGCATATCCAATGCGGTGATATCCCTGCATGAGCCGTTCGCATCATCCGCTGCGGAGATGGTCACCGAGGTAGTGCAGTACTTCCCGCTCTCCGAACCGATACAGAGCTATTATGCGGATGCACTGCTCTCAGGCGTTATGCTCGATACCAAGAACTTTGTCACAAAGACAGGCGTGCGCACCTATGAGGCTGCGGCATACCTGAGAAAGATAGGTGCAGACCCCGTAGCGGTAAAGCTTCTGTTCAGGAGCAGCTTCGATATGGAGGTGCTGCGCTCAAAGCTCATCACCACGTCTGTCGTGCACAAGAAGTGCGCGGTGGCTGTTGCGGATGAGATACAGCCCGATGTAATGATCGCCGCATCACAGGCGGCCGATGAGATGCTCAATATCAACGGAGTCGATGCAAGCTTCGTGGTATATCCCACTTCCACGGGATCGAACATATCCGCCCGTTCCTACGGTGCGATGAACGTGCAGGTAATAATGGAGGGGCTCAAGCAGAGAGACCAGATGGTGTCGGGCGGCGGTCATGCCACTATGGCGGCAGCACAGCTCAGAGAATATACGGTAGAGGCGGCAAAGCAGCTGCTTCTTGAAGAAATAGACAGCTATGTACTCAAGTCCACAGCGACAGTCGCAGGATAAGTACAAGGATAATGGAGGATATTATGAAGGTAATTTTCACACAGGATGTAAAGGGTTCCGGCAAGAAGGGCGAGGTAAAGGAAGTATCCGACGGATATGCACGCAATTTCCTCATCGGCAAGGGTCTTGCAGTTGAGGCAAACGCTAAGAATATGTCCGAGCTCGCAGGAAAAAAGTCTTCCGAGCAGCACAAGGCAGATGTAGCTAAGCAGGAGGCGATAGATGCCGCTGCCAAGCTCAAGGGCAAGACAGTTGAGATAAAGGCAAAGGCAGGTCAGGGCGGCAAGCTCTTCGGCGCAGTTACCGCAGGCCATGTTGCAGATGCGATACTGTCCCAGCTCGGCATAAAGACAGACAAGAAGAAGGTCGCACTCGCATCGGAGATAAAGGCATTCGGCACATACAGTGCGGAGATAAGGCTCCATCCCGGCGTGACAGAGACCGTTAATGTCAAAGTGGTAGAAGAATAATGCCTGAATTTGACGATATAGCGGCGCTTGAAATGCCGCACAGCGTTGAGGCGGAGCAGACCGTACTCGGCGCTCTGCTGCTCGACCCCTCCGTATTCCCGGATGTGCTCGAGCGCCTCAAGCCAGACAGCTTCTATGTTGCTAAGCACAAGCAGCTTTTCTCGATCATGCTCACACTGTTCGGCAAGGGCGAGGGAGCTGACCTTATCACCGTGCTCAATGAGGCGGTGAATACGGGCATATTTGACGATCCCGCCGTGGGCAAGACCTATCTTGCCCAGATAATGCAGGATGTGCCCACACTCTCTAATATCGACAGCTACTGCAAGATAATCGAGGAGAAGTATTATCTGCGCAGCCTTGCTGCCGCTGCACGGGAGATAATGTCAAACTGCATGGAAAGCTCAGAGCCTGCATCCGTCATACTCGACAATGCAGAGCAGATGATATACGATATCCGCCGCGGCAAGGAGATAAACGGCCTTGTCAGGATAGATGAGGTGCTTGTGGGTACATACAGGCATCTTGCAGAGATATCGGGCGACGACAGGGAGAAATATATCGGCGCACGTTCGGGCTTTGCAGACCTTGACCGCGTTATAAGCGGCCTCAACAAGTCCGACCTTATCGTGCTCGCAGCACGTCCCGGTATGGGAAAGACCTCATTCGCGCTCAATCTTGCGGTGAATGTGTGCCGCAGGGATGTGACGAAGGATGTTGTCATATTCTCACTGGAAATGTCAAAGGAGCAGCTTGCCACGAGGATACTCTCCGCAGAGAGCCTCGTGTCGTCATCTTCCCTTATAAAGGGCGAGATAGAAGCCTCCGACTGGAACAGGCTCGCTGACGGCACAAAGCGCCTGAGTGAAATGAATATGTACCTTGACGATACGTCGGGCATAAATGTGGTGCAGATGAAGGCAAAGCTCAGGAGACTTAGCAATGTGGGCCTTGTGATAATAGACTATCTGCAGCTCATGAATTCCACAAGGCGAATAGACAACAGAGTAAACGAGATCTCGGATATCACACGTCAGATAAAGCTCATGGCAAAGGAGCTCAATATCCCGGTGATACTCCTTTCACAGCTTTCCCGTGCGGTGGAATCGAGAACGGACAAGCACCCCATGCTCTCAGACCTGCGTGAATCGGGTTCTATCGAGCAGGATGCGGATATCGTGCTTTTCCTGTACAGGGAGGGCTACTACAATCCCACCACAGAGGATATCAACCTCGCCGAATGTGTGGTCGCAAAGAACCGACACGGCGAGACAGGCACTGTCAATCTCAGGTGGAACGGTCAGTACACGCTGTTCCTTGCCGAGGACAGGCATGTATCAGAGGGCGCATGATGATCGGACGGGTATATGACACCATAACCGCGCACAAACTCATATCCGAGGGCGACCATGTTACGGTGGCACTGTCGGGGGGAGCGGACAGCGTATTCCTGCTGACGGTGCTCGGTGAGCTCAGAGAGCGCATAGGCTTCGGGATGTCCGCATTCCATGTCAATCACTGCATACGCGGTGAGGAGAGCGACCGTGACGAGAGCTTCTGCCGTGATATGTGCGTGAAAGCGGGGATACCCTTCTCATCGGTGCGCGTGGATGTGCCCGCATATGTCCGCGAGACGGGTATGTCCTGCGAGGAGGCAGCGAGAAAGCTGCGCTACGATGCACTTGAGCAGGCGGCAGGCGGCGGGCTCATCGCCACCGCACACAATATGTGCGACAATGCGGAGACCGTACTGTTCAACCTCACCAGAGGTACAGGCATCAGGGGGATGTGCGGCATACCATACCGCCGCGGGAACATAATCCGCCCCATACTCGACATACAGCGCAGCGAGATAGAGGCATTCCTTGCACAGCGGGGCATAGGCTATGTCACCGACAGCACCAATCTCACCGATGATTACAGCAGGAACAGGCTCCGCCACAATGTCATACCCGAGCTTACAAGGATAAATCCCGCATTTATCCGCTCAGCAGCGAGACTTTCTTCATCCGCACGCGCGGATGAGGAGTATTTTGCGGCCATAGTGGATGCGCTTTCGCCCGAGGAAGTGCCGATGCAGCCCGCGGCCATCAGGCGCAGATATATCTCCCGTATGCTCGATATGCACGGCATCCCTGTGTCATATGACCGCATATGCGGCATGGATGAGCTTATGGAGCATCGGAAAAGCACGCTGTACGAGCTCAGCGGCGATACCTTTGCGGTGTTTAGCAAGGGCGTGCTCAGCATCGAGACGGCATCCGAGCTGCCCGACTTTGAGTGCAGGATAGACACATCGGGCTGTGAGATCATCACTCCATATGATAAAACAGTGATGATATGTCGTTCATATGATGAGAATTCCAAATTTCACAAAAAATTAACATATACTGCCCTCAATTGTGATAAAATACAAGGTGTTGCTGTATTGCGCAATAAGCGTGACGGCGACAGGATACAGCTTGCAGGCAGGGACTTCACCACCAGGCTGAAGAAGCTGTACAATTCAATAGGACTGAGCCGCTTCAGACGGTCGGCCGCACTTGTCATAGAGGACGAGGCAGGGCTTGTATGGAGCGAATACGGAGGGGTCTCCGAAAGGGCAAAGGCTGTCCCGGGAGGAGATCTGATATATATAAGTGTCTATGGAAATACTGATAGATGAAAGAACTATTGCCGCACAGATAAAGCGCTCTGCTGCCGCCCTTTCCGAAAGGTACAGCGGCGCTCCGCTGCTGTTTGTCAGTGTACTCAAGGGCGCATTCATATTCATGGCAGATTATATCAGGAATGTGGATATCTCCTGTGAGGCCGCATTCATGGCAGTATCGAGCTACGGCGACAGCACCGAATCGAGCGGAGATGTGAAGATACGGCTCGACATTGACAGAGACATATCGCAGTATCATGTGGTGATACTTGAAGATATAACCGACACGGGCAGGACTCTTGCGAAGGTGGTGGATATGCTTCGTGACAGGCATCCCCTGTCCCTTGAAGTGATATCGCTGCTTGACAAGCCCGGCAGGCGCGTCAACGATTTTGTGCCGGATGAGGCACTGTTTACCATACCCGACCTGTTCGTGGTGGGCTATGGCCTTGACTATGCTGAAAAATTCAGAAATTTACCATATATCGCTGTTCTGACAGCACAATAAGGAGAGTGAACAAATGAGGAAAGGCAACGGGATCGTCGTATATCTGATCATATTCCTTGTCGTGGCATTCGGTATCGTGTATCTGCTCAAGCAGTCGGCTACACCTGTGCAGACATACACCTATTCAGAGATAATGACGTATTTCGACAACTATCAGGTTTCAAAGTTCGACTTTGACCTCGGGTCGGGCAAGCTTGACATGACGGTGACCACCGACGCAGGAGAGAGCGAGATCTCCTATACAGTGCCCAATGTAAATATCTTCATCGACGAGATACAGGCATCGGGAAATGGCGACAACTACAGAGAAGCGTACAATAAGCTGCATCCTGACAAGCCTCTTGAACAGGAGTACTTCAAGATACAGGACACCACATGGCTCTACAGCATCCTCCCCACGATACTCATATTCGTGATGATGGGCGCACTGTTCATATACATGATGCGTCAGATGGGCGGCGGTGCCAAGATAAACAACTTCGGCAGAGCCAATATCAAGAATCAGTCCAATAAGAACACCACCTTCAAGGATGTTGCGGGTGCCGAGGAGGAGAAGCAGGAGCTCTCCGAGATCGTGGACTTCCTCAAGAATCCCAAGAAGTATAACGATATAGGCGCAAGAGTGCCCAGAGGCGTGCTCCTTATGGGCCCTCCGGGTACAGGTAAGACCCTTCTTGCCCGTGCAGTAGCAGGTGAGGCAGGCGTGCCCTTCTTCCCCATATCCGGTTCGGACTTCGTTGA
>JAEEGL015618993.1_pt1 | contig 11335 bp, 11 predicted proteins | sample 9134231 | NCBI WGS metagenome assembly JAEEGL01 (sample SAMN16246548, study PRJNA631951) | gut metagenome | biome: gut microbiome; feature: rumen; material: fiber-attached | host: Bos | place: Iran: Karaj | collected 2018-10
AGGTTCCTCAGGGAGTTTTCCGGCTTTTCGTTCGCGAATATATTATCCCAGAAAGGCGAGGCGCCGCAGCGTTCCTCCGGCGTGATCACCGAGGAATGGGCGGCCACCGACGAGAATATGTCGCAGTATTTCATACCCAGCTTCAGGGCTCCGTAGCCCCCCATGCTCAGGCCGCCGATACCCCTCTGCGACCTGTCCTTTATGGTGTCGAAGGTGTCGTCGATGAACCTTACCGTTTCGATGATATGGTCCTCGTAATTCTCTTCGTTGACGCTGTTGGTATAATAGCCCCGGCCGCCGTCGGGCATAACTATCATTATCTGCTTGTCCACCGCATACTGCTCCAGGGAAGTGAAGCGCGCCCACTGGGTGTAGTCGTCGGAATGTCCGTGAAGCTGATACACCGCCGGGAAGGGCTTTTTGTTGTCGGGCTTGAAAACCAGCATCTGACAGGTTTTCCCCAGCGCCTTCGAGAAATAGGTGATGTTGAAATAACTCATTGTTTCTGCCTCTTGTCTATATATCCAGTTCTGTTATGCTGTTCACGATGATGTCGGGCCGGAAGGGATATTTTTCCACGGCTTTCAGATCCATGACCCCCGAAAGCACCAGCACGGTGCGCATACCGGCCTCCATCCCCGCCTTGATGTCGGTGTCCATCTGGTCGCCGATCATGGCGGTCTCCTCGGAGTGGGCGTTCATATATCTCAAAACCGAACGCATCATAAGAGGGTTGGGCTTGCCTATGAAATACGGCTCCACCCCGGTGGTTTTCGATATCAGCGCCGCCAGAGAACCGGCCGCCGGCACCACCCCGCCCTCCACGGGCCCCACGGTGTCGGGATTCGTGCATATGAACCTGGCCCCTTTTTCTATAAGGGTACAGGCCGTGGAAATGTTCTGAAAGCTCAGATTGGTAGTCTCCCCCAAAACCACGTAATCGGGGTTGTACTGCGTTATGGCAAACCCGGCGTTGTGTATGGCCGTGGTAAGGCCCGATTCGCCTATCACATAGGCGGATCCCCCCGGCCGCTGGCTGGTAAGAAACGACGCGGTAGCCATGGCCGAGGTATATATCCTTTCCTCCGGCACCTCCAGCCCCACGTGGGCAAGCCTGAACTGCAGATCCTTGGGAGTGTAAAACGGATTGTTTGTAAGTATGGCAAAATTGGTTTTCTCTTCCACCATACGGCTTATGAGCTCCCTGACGCCCTGGATAGGCGTAGAACCCAGCACCAGAACGCCGTCCATATCAAAAATGTAATTCTTTATTCCGTCCATAACACGCCCCTTTCGGTATTCCCACTACTATTATAGCATAAAACTGCAAATAAATAAATTTAGTTATCCGGCGCAGACTCCGGACGCTAAAATTCCGCCGGCGGAGCATCCTTTATGTTCACTATATCGCCGAAGCGCAGCTCCCGGTGCCCCCCTCTCAGCCGCTGCATGCCGTAGGATATCCAGGACACCCTGCCCGTCACAGACACGAACTCCCCCTCCCAATAGTAAACCACGGTGGCTCTGCTCCCCGGCACCAGCAGCACCAGCTTTTCCTTAAGGTCCGCCTCGCTGTCAAAAACGACGCTGTTTTTTTTCAATACGCATTTTTCTTTTTGTTTTATGACTTCCCGGAGCCCTTTCAGCGCATCGAAAGCCATATATTCCTTTGCATTGTTCTTCATGATATGTTCTCCTTGTTTTTATGTTGGCGTTTCAAGCGGTTTTGTTGACGCTTCAACAATAATATTATACCAGCGGGGCCGGCGGGTGTCAACGGTTTATTTGACAAAAAACGCGACATGATATATACTTAATACAGAAGTAATATAATTATTGCTGTAACTTCCGGAGCAAATGATGCTGAAAAACCAAAAACCCATATGGATAAAAACAGTCAAGCTGCTTTCCACTGATCTGGCGGAGGATTTCTGCGACGAGCTGGAATGCGAAGACGTTTACGTGCGGGAGATCATAAAGCCCATACGGCAGATCGTGGGCAGAAACATGGATTCCGGCGATTTCGACCTGTGGAACACCGGCCTGGAACGGGATATCCCCGGGAAGCTGCTGGATATCATAGAAGAGGATAACGACACCGATACCGCCTGCGATCTTGAGGACTATTTCCTGAAAATGGAAAAGCGCCTCGTGATACTGCCGGTGTTCGAATACTGGTACACGGCTTTTTCCGACACCAGGGAAAACGGCGTTCCCGTCCATCTCGAAGAAAAGGATGAAAAAACCAACGAGACCCTGGCGGAAAAGGCGGACGCCTACCTGGATTACGTGGAAGAGTTTATGGAAAGGCTGCGGAAGGCCGAACCCTCCACCCGCTGGGACACCGCCCTCAACGGCCTGGGCGCCATATATATGGAAGACAGCGACGACCCGGTGGAGATTGACATAGTCCGCAGGCTGATATACGAATATTCTTTTTCAAACATATCCTGCGACTTCTGGGAAAGCCTCACGGAGCTTCTGGGAGACGACACGGCCCAGCTCAAGGTGTGGGCTGCCGGCGTCCTGGGAGAAGAGACCCTGCCCGCCATACCGGTGATCAGCGACGACCCCGAAGACGAGCCTTACGACGAATAGGGAACAAAATCCCGGCTTTATAAGTATATATAAGTGATTAAGAATGCAAGGAGATGGCGCTATGAAAAAACTGACCGTTTTGTGCATAAGTCTGTTATTTGCCCTTCTGGCCTCCGCCGCCTTCTGCGGCGAACTGAAGGTGGTCAAATACTCGGAATCCGCACTTGACAGGGCCCTTTCGGACAATATGCCCGTGGCCCTCTGGTTCACGGACGACGACGATTACGATTGCCGTCTTCTGGAACGCGATATGCTGGACAACGGGCAATTCGTTGCGGCAATGGAGGATATGATCTGGCTGAAGATAGATCTCACCGGCCCCGCCAACAAGGCCCGTTACAGAAACCTTTGCACCGAATTCAACGTAACAAAGATACCCTCGGTGATATATCTCAACTCGGACGGACGGGAATATACCGAAAGCCGCACCACCGGCTATAAAAGCAGCGACGATATCCTTGCCGCTCTTATCGCCGGAGCCGTGATAGGCTGGCTGGTCAACGATGGCTGGAACGACGACTATTACTACAACAACCGTATAGTTTACAGAAACAACGGCTGGTGGCGCAACGACCGCGACTGGGTGCTGTTTGACGGCAGTTATTTCTTTTACGATCCCTACCTTTATTACAGGCACCCGGAGATCTGGCAAAGGTATCCCCGACACGTCTTTCCTTCAAAGAAACCGGGGCATCCCGGAGTGCGTCCGCCGCTGCCTCCCGGACAGTATCGTTTTCCGGAAGTGATAGACCCCGGCAAACGCCCCGACGTGCGGCCGCCTATGCCTCCGGGTGATCTTCCCGACGTTATCGGCAGGCCCGGCGAGAGGCCCGACCGCCCAAGCGTTACAGACGGCCCCGGAAAGCCCGCAGGCAGGCCGGACCGCCCCAGCGTTACCGACGGCTCCAAAAAGCCGGGGACCGCACCGGGCATCTCCCGGCCGTCGGCAAAGCCGGGCAGCGCCGGCAGGCCTTCCGGCGTGAGCGCAAAGCCCGCCGAACCAAGGCCCAGGCCTTCTGTTTCTTCAAGGCCCTCCGAACCCCGCAGGGACCAGTTCAGGCCCTCTGCCCGGCCCGAGAAAAAACGCTCCAAATAAAAACGTCAGGTCTGCCAAAACGGCAGACCTGTTTTTTTTTTGGATACCCGGGACCGGCGCCTGCGGAAAGCAGCGGCCTTCCGAAGCCCATACCTGCGGCGCCCCACAGATCATTCTCCTTTTTTCTTTCTCGTTATCACCCAAAAGAACACTGCTCCGCACAAAAGGGTTATGACCCCAACTATGCTGAAGGAAAAGGCCGTCCCGTGGGTCTTGGTTATCACTCCCACGGTCACCGGAGCGGTGACGTTGCCCAGGGTCTGAAAGGTGGACTGGATGGAAAGGGCCCTGCCCCGGAAGTCTTCTTCTATGCTGCTCACGGTTTTTGCCGTCAGGTTGGTGGTGATGCCCGAATTCATGACTCCGAACAAAAACATAAATACGGCAAAAAGAACAGTATTATGCACGTTGGCCAAAAGAAGGATGGCGGCTCCGGAGCCTATATATCCGACGACCAGCATCATATACTGGCTGTATTTTTTGCCCAGCCTGCTCCACCTCTGGGCAGTGAACACCATGGCCGAGGCGGGCAGCGAATACAGTATGCCGCTCATAAATTCCGAAACGCTGTTCTCCAGGTGTATTATTATAAAGGGCATGACGCCCTGGGTGCAGATGCCCTGGAAAAAGTTGAGGATGACCAGCTGTTTGATCACCGGATTCCTGAAGGAAAGGGCTATATCCTGCCACAGTGAGGTCTTTTCCGCAGCCTCCGGGTGCGGCATGTTTATCTCCTTCACAAAAAATATCACGGCCACGGTGCTCAGAAAAACGGCTCCGGCGCCTATGAGCACCACCGACTGAAAGCCGTTCAGCGCTCCCAGGATACCGCCCGCAGCGGGGCCCGCAAGAGTGCCGGCGGCAGAGAGCATCTGCGCCGCCGCCACGTAGGGGAGCACCTTTTCCTCCGGAGTATTAGTGGAGATGAGGGTTATGGAAGCGGGGATAAAACCGGTAAAAAAGCCGTTCACCACTCTGATGACCAGCAGCTGCCCCGGGGTCCTGCACAAAAACATGGCAAAATATGAAAGGCTTATCACAAAGCCCGCCCGGAGTATCATTTTCTTTCTGCCGTAGGTGTCCCCCACCTTGCCCCAGAGGGGCGCGGCCACCATAAAAGCGGCGGACTGGCAGGAGAAGATGAGCCCCGTCCAATAGCTTATATCGCCTTTCGGCGCCCCCAGCTCCGCCAGCAGCTTGGGAAAGAAGGGCATTATGAGCTGATAGCTCACGGCGCAGCAAAAGATGCAGACGCCCAGCACTATGATATTGCTTTGATAATACGGTATCTTTTTCATAGGGCGCCTGTCTTTTCCGCCTCAGCGTCCCGGGACGTTTCCCCGTTTACAGGCAAGAGCCCGTTTGCAAGCTTTCCTGTTTTCATTTACTGTATAAGGACCTTTTTCGGATAAAATTTGCCGCCTTTGGCATACCCCAGCGCCACTACCCTGTCTCCGTCAAGAGCGGCGACAAGCCCGCAGTCGGGGCCGGAAAAGTCTGCGGGGAGCCCGTAACGGAGCTTTTCCGCCTGGCGGGTATAAGAGTGAGGCATATACCGGCAGATGGTGCTTGGCGGCAGAAGGTATCTCTCTTCGATCTCCCGGGGAGTGAGGCCTTCCAGAAGGTCCGGATCCACCGCCTCGCTGTCGGAAAAGCCCCCGTTCCTCGTTCTGTGAAGCCCGGAAACACTGGCGGGGATGCCCAGCCTGCGGCCCAGGTCTCTCACCAGGGAGCGGATATAAGTGCCCTCGGAACAAACCACCGACAGCACGGCGCAGGGATGCGCCGGATCCGCTTCGAAGGCCTCAAGGGTAAGAGAGTGTATAAAAACGTTTCTTGCGGGAGGCTCCACCTCTATGCCCTGCCGCGCCAGCTTATAAAGGGGCACGCCGTTCTGCTTGACTGCGGAAAAGGCCGGAGGGGTCTGGGTTATGCTGCCGGTAAGGGAGGGCAGCGCCGCGCGGATATGCTCGGGCCCTATGTGCCCCGCGGGAACGTCGGCGGTCACTCTGCCTTCGCCGTCGAAGGAATCGGTGCCGATCCCCAGCAGCATACGGCATTTGTATTCCTTTTCGCCGCACTGTATATACTCCGACAGCCTGGTGACGCTGCCCACACACAAAATAAGGACCCCTGTTGCAAGGGGGTCAAGAGTGCCGGTATGTCCTATCTTTTTCGTGCCCAGAAGACGTCTTGCGCGGCAGACTATGTGGTGGCTGGTAGCGCCGAGAGGCTTGTTTATACAAAGGAAGCCTTCCAATTTTCGGCCTCCTTCAAAACAGCCTCGACGGCCTCCTCTTCCGTTTTTCCTTCAAGGGTACACCCCGCTGCATTTCTGTGGCCGCCGCCGCCGAACACCGAAGCCAGGCGGCTGCAGTCCACGTAGCCGTCGCTTCTGAAGGAGCAGCGGAAGCTGCCCTTCTCTTCTTCCCGCAGCAGCGCCGAAAGCCGAAGGCCTTTGATGCTGTTTATCTCAGAATTAATGCCCTCGAGCTCCCGTTTGTCTATGTCTTCAAAGGCGTCATTGGTTATCACGGCTATCACCATTTTGTCGCCGTAGAAGTACCGCAGGCCGCTGAGCACCCTTCCCAGCAGGCTGACCACCTTTTTCGGGCGCGAAAGGAAAAGGTTTTTTATTATATCGTGAAGATCGGCTCCTCTTTCCGTAAGATCGCCGGCTACGGCAAGCACCTCGGCATTGGTATTGGAATGCCTGAAGGCGCCGGTATCTCCCGCTATGCCCGTGAGGATAGCCCGGGACGTGACAGCGTCGGGCTGTGAATTTGCCGCCAGGATGAGCCTGTAAACGAGCATTGAAGCAGAACACGCCGAAGGATCGGTGAGGCCGAAGCTGCATTCGGGTTCTCCTGCGGTGATATGATGATCCAGTACCGCCCGGTTTTTGACAGACTTCACGCCTTCCGGCTCAAGGCCCGCCCGCTTTATATCCGAACAGTCCACCAGGAGGAGCAGCTCGCTTGAAAGAGCCTCCGGCCCGGGAGAAGCGAGGATGCGTCCCGCATCTTCCAGAAAAGAGAAGCATTCGGGACAGCCGTCCCGCACAAAAAGATAAACCTCCTTGCCTCTGGTTTCAAGAAACCTTCCCAAAGCCAGCAGCGAACCTATGCAGTCGGCGTCCGGGCCCACGTGCCCGGCGATGAGGATCCTGTTGTAGCAAAGCAGCTTGGAAAGGAAAACGGAGATGTCATTTGTCATCATTTTCTTCCGTTTCCTCCCGGCCGTAGTGGTGCTCTCTTTTGTCCTTTTCCATCAGCTCGAAAAGCTTCTGCGTTTCTTCGATGGTCTTGTCTATCCTGAAATCAAGCTGCGGGACGTGCTTCATCCTGACGCGTTTCGATATACAGACTCTTATAAAATCGGCGGCGCCGTTAAGGAGCTTCAGGTTTTCCGCTTTGGTTTTTTCGTCTCCGAGAACGGTTATATAAACCTTGCAGAAGGATATATCGGAGCTCACCTCGCAGCGCGTCACGGTGATAAACCCGAGGTGAGGGTTTTTTATCTCCCGCATTATGGAGAAGCTGACCTCCTGGCGCATGAGCTCGTTGACTTTCTTTTGTTTTTGTGTCATTTCAAAATCAATTGATGGCCCGGGCTATCTGTTTCTTGGAATACGATTCTATGATATCGCCTTCTTCATATTCATTGAAGCCCTTTATCATGATACCGCATTCGAACCCCTGGGCGACCTCGCTTTTTTCATCCTTCAGATGCTTGAGAGAATCCAGCTTTCCTTCAAAGATCACTTCGCGGCCGCGGCGGATGCGTATATAATCGTTTCTGATAACGGAGCCTTCCGACACGTAACAGCCCGCGACGATGCCCTGATTGGGGATCCTGAAGGTGGCCCTCACCTCTGCGGTCCCGTTCACGGTCTCCTCAAAAACGGGTTCCAGAAGGCCGGCCATGGCCGCCTTTACGTCGCGCATAAGATCGTATATGACGCTGTAGGTGCGGATCTCCACCCTGTCGGCGTCCGGCATACGGCTGACGTTGTTCTCGATGCCCGTATTGAAGCCAACTATGATAGCCTCGGAGGCTATGGCAAAATTGACGTCGTTCTCGGTAACGTCGCCTATGCCGGAGTGGATTATATCCACCGTCACCTCTTCGTGCTCTATCTTCCGCAGGGAATCGCTGACAGCCTCCAGGGTGCCCTGCACGTCGGCCTTCAGCACCAGAGGCAGCTTTTTGATGCCGTCCTCTTTGATCTTGTCGTATATGCTGTCAAGAGTTATGGCGTTTTTGCGGTTCAGCCTGTCTTCCTTCTCTTTTGCTATACGCGCCTCCGCTATGGAACGGGCTTCCTTTTCCGTTTTCACCGACTGGAGCACGTCCCCGGCCAGGGGCGCCGAATTGAGGCCCACCAGCTCAATGGGAGTGGAAGGGCCCGCCTTATACAGCTTGTCTCCCTTGTCGGAAAACATGGCCTTCACCTTGCCGTAGGCCTCGCCGGCGACTATGGGCGTGCCGATCTTCAGGGTCCCCTTCTGAACGAGGACCGTGGCAACGTTTCCTTTTCCCGCCTCGACGTGGGCTTCTATGACAGCGCCGGAGACCTTGGAAGCCGAGACCTCCGCCTTCAGCTCCTCCATATCGGCAACCAGCAGAACCATTTCCAGCAGCTCGTCGATGTTCGTGTTGAACTTGGCGGAGATCTCCACCATGATGGTTTTTCCGCCCCATTCCTCCGGCATCAGGCCGTGATCCATGAGCTGTGTTTTGCACCGTTCCACGTTGGCCTCGGGAAGGTCGATCTTGTTGATGGCGACTATGATGGGGACTCCCGCTTGCTGGGCGTGATGTATGGCTTCCACGGTCTGAGGCATAACGGCGTCGTTGGCGGCCACCACCAGGATGACTATATCGGTGATGGCGGCGCCTCTGGCGCGCATCGCCGTAAAGGCCGCGTGCCCGGGAGTATCGATAAAGGTTATTTTTCTGCCTTTCAGTTCAACCTGATAAGCGCCTATATGCTGGGTGATACCGCCGGATTCCTGGTCGGTGACGTGGGTCTTCCGGAGAGTATCCAGCAGAGTGGTCTTGCCGTGATCGACGTGCCCCAGTACGGTCACGACGGGAGGGCGTGAAGCAAGCTTTGCATTTGTTTTTGCAGCCGGCGCCTTTGTGCCGGCGGGTTTTTTGGGCCTTGCGGCTTCCGACTTCACTATCTCGAGCCGGATATGCCATTTGTCGGCGACCTTCTGGGCCACGTCTGCGCCGATGGACTGGTTGACAGTAGCAAGGATACCCAGTTCTACGAGGGCTTTCTGGATCTCGCCGGCGGATCTGCCTAATTTTTCGGCAAAATCTCTTACCGTCAATGCCTGGGGGATCTGCACCCTGGCAGACCTTTGCTCTTTTATAAGGTCTTTTATTATGGCAACGGTATCATCGTCAAGGGGATCGTTTGCCTTTGCTTCGACCCCAAGCCCGTGCAGATATCCGGACATCTCCTTTTCGGAAATTTTCAGCTCCTTAGCCAAGGATGCAACTGTTTTTGCACTCATATCATCACCTCGTAAAACAAAGGGGAGAAGATCGGGAACAGGTTATCCTGTCATAACGTTTCTCCCTGTAATCAAAATCTTTTTCATTATTCCGGCATCTTCGGCCGGCCGGCCGGAGCATCGTCTGCGCCGAGACGTTCCAGCAAGGCCGATATCAATCTGCACTCAAGCTCCGCATCCTGTTTGGTTTTCAGATAATAGCCGATCCTCGGCTTTTTGAGAGCCTGCGAAAGACAGCTTTCGCTGCGGCAGATATAAGCCCCTCTTCCGCCGGAGCCTATAAAAAGGCCGCCGTCTTTATCTCTGCCTATACGGAAGAAAGAACTCCGGTCGCCTTTTTTTCTGCATACTATACAGGTACGCTCTTTCATTTTTTAGCGGTTTTGTTGTTTCCTTTAATGTCTATCTTCCAGCCCGTGATCCTTGCGGTCAGCCTGGCGTTGACTCCGTTTTTGCCTATAGCAAGAGAGGTTTCTTTGGCGGGGACCACCACCTCGGCGCTTTTTGTTTCGGGATGGCATTCTGCCGAAATGACCCGGGCCGGCGCCACGCACTGCCTGATGAGCTCGGCGGGATCCTCGGAATACAGGATCACGTCCACCTTTTCCCCTCTCAGTTCCTTTGTGACCGCCTGGATCCTGGAGCCCATAGGGCCGAGACAGGCGCCGATGGCGTCTACGTTGGGATCCTCCGAACGGACCACGACCTTGGTCCTGGCCCCCTGCTCCCGGGCGACCTTGACGATCTTTACTATACCCGCGGCCACCTCTTCGACTTCGGTCTCGAACAGGCACCTGATAAAGGAAGGATGGGTCCTGGAAACTATCATCTCGTTAAAGCGGCCTTTGGCCTTGGGCCTTACCGCCAGAACGTAGGCCTTTACCATCTCGCGGACACGGAGAGACTCCCCGGGCACCTGCTCGTTGGGGGGAAGCAGCGCTTCCACCGGCGCAATATCATCGCGGTTTCCGTCGGGTTCCAGGTAAATGAGTTCTCCGTCATATCTTGCCACGTGGGTATTGATGACGGTCCCTATCCGGGATTTGTATTGTTTGACTATTTTATCGCGTTCGTAATCGTCTATATTCTGTTCGAGGACCTGCTTTGCAGTCTGGGCGGCCAGCCTCCCGAAATTGGAGGGCGTGACCTCCACCTCTATCACGTCGCCTTCCTTTGCGCCGGGGTCTTTTTTGAGAGCGTCGGAAAGGGATATCTCCGAATTCTGGTCGTCCACAAAGCGGACCACCTTTTTCATACAATAAATATGGATGTCTCTTTCTCCGACTTCCGTCCGTATGCTGAGACGCTCGCCGTTTGCTCCGACAGCAACACTCCTCTTGTACATTTTGGTCAGAGACCTTTCCAATAGGAGCAAAAGCTCTTCAAAGGGGATATTCCTCTCCTTTGAAATGCTTCTTAAAGCTTCTCTGTATTCTATGCTCACGTTACACACCCCGATAATCAAAATAAAAAAAGTGAGACAGACCCACTCCCGACAGCACTGCCATATTGCAAATACCATTTTTATTATATCACAGCAGAAAGATTTTTACAATCACGGGCAAAAGCAAAAAGCGCCCGTTACGGGCGCTTTTTATGACAGGCGTCTTACACGCCGGCCTTTTCTCTTCTGATCCTCTCTGCAGGAGTAAAGTTGCTTGCAGGAGTGTGTCCCGGTATCGGCATTATCTTCTCATGTATGGCATCGATCATCCACTCGGGCTGAGGGAAGAAATCGTTGTCAAGCTCGAAGCACGGAGTGATCCAGTTGCGGGCGCCCACCACCACGGGAGGAGCATCCAGCTCGTCAAAGGCAAGCTCGGAGATGGTCTGCGCCATGGTGTTGATAAAGGAACCCTTTTCGCAGGCGTCGGAGGTAAGCAGTATCTTGCCTGTCTTCTTCACCGACTCCAGCACCTTTTCGTAGTTGAAGGGGACAAGGGTCCTTGCGTCTATGACCTCGGCGGATATGCCGTACTTCTCCTGAAGCATATCGGCAGCCTTTATGGCGCGGTACAGGGTAGCGCCGAAGGTGAGGATGGTGACGTCGGTCCCTTCTCTCTTCACGTCGGGCTCGCCTATAGGTATCTCGTAGCTCTCGACGGGAACGCCG